>Ga0210059_1001332_pt1 | contig 36800 bp, 28 predicted proteins | sample Ectturendosymbi2_FD_188042 | JGI IMG/M metagenome (GOLD analysis project Ga0210059, IMG submission 188042) | Ecteinascidia turbinata endosymbiont from Florida, USA - Sample 2 (SPAdes) (version 2) | ecosystem: Host-associated > Tunicates > Ascidians > Unclassified | place: Key West, Florida... | reverse complement strand
TTACAAACCCAGTCAAGTACGACAGTGCCCGAACTCAATTAGAGGTGGAAGTGTGGAAAATCTTGACTTTTGGCCAAGTCCGCGCAAACGAAAATAGGTTGTGTCAAGTCCTTCGCAGTCAAATGTGTGCATAAATGCAACTTCCTGCGCATAAATGCAACTTTCGTTGAAAATAAATGCAACTTTCTCACTTTTTTACTGCAACAAAAACTTGCCCTACCAATCAGTTAAACAAGAGATATTTTTATTCAGAAACTTCATGATTTCTATTCCTATAGGATTTCTGTACTTTTTGATACTTTATATACATTTTGTCTAAATCCAATGCAGTTTCAAGGTCTTGAAAACTGATTTTACAATTCAATACGTTTTCAATACTTTTAATAGCAAGTGGGGACACTGGATGTGTGACAGTATCATTACTAAAATTAATGTGCTTGTTGCCACACTGATTGAGTACCAAAAAGCATGGATCTAGCACATTATAAACTATTGAACTGTGCTGACAAAACGGTGGTGTACATGGAAAACTTTACATGTTTGCAAGACAGGTCTATGAAAAAAATTATTGATCTTTTCAAAGGCAAAAGATGCTACATTATGAAAAATGGATGTATGTTTCTGGATCACTCTGCACATTGGCAACAAAAATGGTTCCATACTGATCTTGACTTGTATCTTTCAAAAAGAATTACATCATTGAGAATAAGTTCAAACCTGAATTAATGGTGCAAAGACTTAGAAGAATGGAATTGAATTATTACAAGTTTAAAGGTACCCTTGTTTCAAATTCACCAAGCACTGGATTTTCTGATCCTTAGTTACTTTTTCACATTTAAGTCGTTGAGTGCACTGTCATGGACTCTTAACAAAAGAAACAACTAACAATCATCTGGACTCAGTAGAAATGCCTTGTTTTTCATACTTTGAATCAGCAACAATCTGCTTTTGCAAAAACTTTAAAATTAATAACAAAATAGAACATCCTTACATTTCGGTGCATGTCACTGGAAAAACATTTGTTTCAGGATGATCATGAAGAGCAGGGCATAATGCTTTACAGTAGGTGTTTTCCAAACCACCAGACCAAGAAAAGTGTGAAACAGGATCTGGATGCCCAATACATGTACGAACTGCAGGTCCAAAAAGCTCCATATTGTCTGGACACGTGGCAGTACAAATTGTTCCTGTAAATGCACCAATTTAAAACCTTGTTTTTGTAAAAAGTAAGACTGTGCATACAATGACACATGCACTCTATACTCGATAAAACTTCCAGGAAATTACAGTTTGTAACTTTTTTTTACATAGCCTTGGATAAATTAAATGTTCAGGAAATCACAAATGAGGATTCATATTGCCACCAAAAAAACAAACCTATGTAGACTTTTCAGGATTATTACTTTTTTGCCATTTTTGATGGGCATAGTCTGCATCTTGATTTAGACAATAGCCAAGGATTTAAGTCAAATTTCAGATTTAATTTGAAAACAAAACTGGCTGGTGTCCTTCAGTGGACCTAGATCTAGAAAGAGTTAAATCAAGGAAAGAAAACCTGTCAGACAACACTGACTTTCAATTATCCTACAATATGAGCAAAAGAATTGGAACCTTCTGTGGATGATAAAAATTCGAAATTCAGTGGATGTGGCTGACTCAAACTATTAGTGTACACAATCATAAGATGGCACCAATCAAACCTTTCTAATGCAATCAAGACAGTAGAGTGTAATCTATGAAGCATTTGGCAGATCTTGTAGTGAGTTTTCATAGGTTGAACTGTGCAAAGCAGTGGCCTAAATTTTGAAAAAACAATTGCCTCCATTTTACAAGTAATTTCTGACTTTTGATTGTTCCTACATTTGCTCCACATTATAAAGTCTCTGTTTTCAGACAATCTTAAAAACTAATATTTAGAAAAAGTCTTTGCAGATAATACAAAAACAATTATGAAAAAACCTTAAACCACCTGACACCTTTCATTCAATAACATCATGAACAACACTGTTAGGTTGGAAAGGGAATTAGGACAACATGTTTGATTGCAAGAAAACTATAGTATATGGCAATGGACCCCAATAAATTTCTACATGCAAAACACCACTTACCAGGAACAACATTTTCTATAATGCAGGCCTCAGGAAAAAGAGAAATATGCTTTGACAATGGTAGTGATTCACAAGCTTGCAAACATGATCCAATATTTAAATTATCATTCTCGAACTCCCAAACACCATCGGTAGTGCAAATAGCACAGGAAGATCCAACAAAAACTTGGAAAGTTTCATCACAAAAAAGACAACAAGCAGAGCCAACAGGTTGTGGTGAATTACTACACCCTTCTGGGAATATATTGCCGTTTGATATAGCAACTAAAAAACAATAAAATCAGGTGGGTTTATTTGCAATTCACAACAATGACAGCTGGGGTAAAACAAACGAAAACTAGAAAAAAGATGCGTTTCTCAAATGCAAGTTACAACCTAAAGGTCATGTGAAAAGAAAATTATCAAATTCGATTTTTTGATTGAATTTGGTAAAACATTTCTCCATGAACACACCTGCAAAATTTTTCCTGAGTGTGACCTAAAACGGCCAGGTTAAACACTTCCAAACATGGGAATCAGACAAGCTCTGATTCTTTTGGTGACTAATTGGCATTACGTAGTTCCAGAACATGCAATGCAGTGGTTTGTCATGAAGCATGCTTGTGTTGTTGCATATTGTCAGCAATCAACAACCTATATTGGGGAATCAGTAGGCTGAGGCGTGCAGCGTATGGCAGTGTTAACACGGCCAGAAAGGAAGGTTTGAAACAGTATTTTTTATTCCTGCTTTGTGTTGAAATGTTGAACTTTTAGAAGTGTTGCTTTGGTTTGCGTAACAGGAGGGTTCCCACACATTCATAAAAATCACTTTCCATACTTTTTCAATACTAAATTTAAAAAGTTCAATACAAATACTACACTTCATTTTTTGAAAATCTTAATGATGAAACTCAAATTTTGCACATTGCATAAATAATGAACTGCTTTGCCTTCAGTAAAATTTTGCCCAGGTACTTTTGTTTTCCCAGGTACATTTGTTTTGCCCAGGTACATTTGTTTTCCATTATGTACGTTTTGGCCAAATTCAATACTTTTTCAAGGTCGTAAAAACCGATTTTGAACTTCAATACTTTTAACACTCCGTTCAGAAAACTAGCGTAGCAGTTTTCATCAGCAAATATTGTCGATATTCTATATATTGGTGGAATTTTCCCGTTGCGACAATTTAGCAACCAACGCTTCTGCGACAGACCATTTTTACAGGCTATATGCACCACTGATCTGATTGCATGTATCAAACAAACACACTTTAATCTATTTACTCATATTGTTTATTTTGTACTGCACGGATATTATACCAGGTGTCCGCAAATACTTTTCAGCGCGATCCTAAATAGATATTTCTAACTTCCTGTGAACCAAACATTTTGCGAGCATATAATGTCATGGAAAATACTTCACAAATAAATATCAATTTCAAGACTAGTATTGGGCCATTGGCAGTAGCAAGTTTATTGCACAAAATTCTATGAAACTTAGCACACAAACAGTAATATATTGCAATTATTCTGTCTAAATAAAATATTAAACTTAAAATCTAAATTTAAATTATTTTGCAACACAGAGTGGAAGATCTTGCAACCCAAATTTGTGTTGTGCATAGGTGTAGGAGCAAGCAAATTTTTGGGGGTGCTAAGGATTTTTGCCCAAAGTTTCCCAACCTGCCCAAAAAGTTGTCGTGCAACATTGACCGACTGCATTTGTGGTGTGACCTCCAAAAAATGGTCTTCACATTTTTTAAGTCAAACAATGTTGGGTGCCATTTTTGCCCAGATTTTCAAGGATTTTGCCTAGATATTTAGGTATTTTGTTAGAATTTTCAGGGATTTTGCCCAAATTTAAGGATTTCGCCTGGATTTTCAACATGTCAAAACTTTTCGAGGTGCACTTGCCCCCCATCACCCCCGCCTCCAAAACCACTGGGTCACAACTGACCATTTTCGGAACCCTGTGTTACACTATGGTGTATGTATGATACATATGTTAAATTCTACTATTTTCTTGTCTTATCAGCATGTCAGAGAACTTATGGCTAAGTGCAGTGGTGCCCAACCAGTTGATTGCGGTCTACTGGTAGACCGCGAATTGTTCCAAAGTCAACCACGAAGGCTGTCGGAAAAAATAAATAATTATTATTAGGCAATGTATAGTGTCTTCTATTTAATCGGCCATTTGCCTTATAGTGGCTGCAAAGATTTCCTCTCTGAGGGAACATGTCCAAGTAACTGCCATTGTGACGTTTCAATAAGCATTAACAGTGGAGGCTCTTCAGTTGCCGGCCACATGTCATGATGGTGGTATAGTGTTGTGCTGGTTATTCTTACTGAGACTACGAAAAGCTGTTAGTTTAGCATTAGTGGTATGCTACAGTACGTGTTAAGACAGTGGCGACTAAGACCATCACGGTTTAGCCCTTTGTGCTTACGAGCGCATTTTCCCAATTTAGGGTGTTGATTGGACAGTGGTGCTTTCTGCAGTCATGAGGTTGTCAATACTATCAGTTTAAAATACTGGTCTGAACGACCACTTTGTAGGAAGTTGATACATGTGGTTCCAGATGCTAGGATCAAGGTGTTGTCTAGCATCCTAAGCGTGCTCAGCCAGCTAGTAATGATTTTGTCTGTGTCATCACATGTTTGGATATGCTGTTGGTGTGAACTAATGATAAGCTGTATTTTTGTAAGAATTGTTTCTGGCTATTTGTGGATTAGGCACCAAAGTGCGTTACTATCTTTACAAAACTCAGTGCTTTTGAGGTTTAATTTGTGTGCTTTCTGAAAGTTTTTTTGTATCTCTACTAGTAGCTAGTGATCGGAGCGATTACTTTTGAACATTAACATGGCTGAGACGAAATGAGCCAAGACCTACCATTTTCACCCCGAGTTGGAGGAACAGCACTTTTTTTGTTATTCTCATTCAAAGCCTGTTTGTTTGATCTGCAATGCAACGGTAGTGCTGACAAAGAAAGGGAATTTAGAGCGGCATTTGAAAACGTTACGCAGAAACTACGCTATGGATTTCCCTGCCAAGACCTCTTTACGTGCCTCAAAAGTCCTGCACAGCTTGCAGCACGGCAGTCAATCTTTACCAAATCGAGAACCCAGGGTAAGGCCGCAACTGTTGTTTCTTATCGCATCAGTCGCATCCTTGCTAAACACAAGAAGCCATTCAAAGATGGTGATGTTGTGAAGGAAGCCTTTCCTGAGGCAGTAGACAGTCTTTTTGAAGACTTCAAAAATAAAACACAGATCATAAAGCCATTAAAGAAGTGCAACTCTCCCGCAATACCAATACAAGGCGATGTGAGGGAATGGCTGTGGATGTGGAGGAGCAACTAAGGAAGGATATTGACGCGTGTGAGTGCTTTTCACTCGACTTTGTGGAATCGACTGATATGGTGGATGTGGCACATATGTGTGAAGACATGAGCACCTAGTACGAACTACTCACCATTTTGCCATTACAAGGCAGTGGCGTATCTAAGGTATGGCAGGCATGGCACGTGCCATGGGCGCAACTTGCAGGGGGGGCGCAAAACTTGCTTGGCACAAATAAAAATTTTTATTTACAGTTTCTGGAGCCTCTATTTTGCACCCCATCCAACCATAAATTGCGCACCCATATCTAACATATTATGTTGCGTCAGCTCCACCAAGCATTATGACAAAACTGCGGTATTGTGACACAAAACAATGGTCAAATATTGTGGCGCATTGTAACATAACAAGAACACTCGCTTGCCACATCTACTAGGCATCGTCTTTCTCACGGTATAAGAAAGGCCAAGACACTCCATGCTGCTGTATTTCAGGCAAGAAAATATAAGTCAATATCTGGTTGAAATGAGTTTAAGTCCTTGGCTGTGATAATCTGATCATGATGCAAACAACTGGTTTTGAGGTCATATACAGATTTACGTAACTGCTACGGACTGCGGCCACTCCGACTTTACGAAACTTCTTCGATAGCGACTAGTGTCCGATTAATAGGCTGAACACAATGCCCCAGTCCACAGACTAAGGTAGAGAACATTAGTTAGTCCTCGAAAAATCAGCATTTAGTATTGTTACTGTACCACTTGAGCAAAAAAATTTATCTCATTAAAGAAGAGGTTTGTTACTTGTGTTTAGATCTTGCTTTTTCTGTCCAAATTAGGCTTTCTGTTCGATGTCCAAGGATTTTGTACTGTCCTGACTATGAAAAACTAAAATCTATGAGTGACAATTTAGGAACTGTGCTTAGTTCATACGTAGATGGCAAGCAAATGTACGAGAATATTCCAGACTGCAAAATGCTAGATTCAAGCCATGCAACTTAAAATTATCATGTCCTGAAGTTCTTTGAATTGCTTTGCAAAAAACACTGATGATGGCAGTATCTAGTGCAAGCTGCAAGTGATCCTTCAGCAAAGTGAAGCGTTTCCTTTCATACCTCCCAAGCCTTAATGACTAAGAATAAGTCAGCTTTGAGAGTATAGAAGGGGACATTTGTGTACTTTAACCGGCAAAGATTGGGTGTATTAATGTTTCCTGGAAATTGCGTTTTTTTTCAAACAAAACAAGGTACATGATGCGTAAGAGTGCACATGATGTGTAATTGTACGTGATGTGCAAGGTACATGATGTGTAACTGGCTGACGGAAACCGCTGTAGTTTTTTTTCTGCTTGTTTGCTGCACCTGAAACTAAACACGATGCTTCTATAAGGTGATAACAACATCTTCTGTGCTGTTTTGTTTCAGCAGCAATTTTTTGTCAAACATCATGTGCTGGGCCTTTTTTTCCAACAATTAGTTGGTGGCTAGAATGCGACAACTATTTTGTACATGGTGCTTTGTAGGAAAAATTTACTTTTTGGGTAAAGCTCGTTATATTTACAAGGCCAGTTACTGTTCAGTGAAATTTTGGGCGATGCACAAAAATGTTTGCTATAGGCTGATTTCAAATTGCCTGTTTGCCTAAGCCATTTGTGGACACATGCCATTGCAATAGTTTATTCTAGAGTTGGTAGACATTATGTAAAAGTTTCCTATTTGGTTTGGTGGAGCACAAATATTTTTCTCAAGGCAAGTGTACTTCTTCAGCCACGTGTTTTGAAGTTTTCCGACGGCACCAATTTTCCAGTCACGTGTTCTTTTTATTCTGACGGTACCAAAATTTTCCAGTCACATGTTTTTCAGTTTTTTTTTCCGACGGCACCAACATTTTCCAGCCATGTGTTCTGCAGTTTTTTCCCTCGGCACCAAAATTTTCCAGTCACGTGTTCTGCAGTTTTTTCCCTCGGCACAAAAATTTTCCAGCCACACCTTCTGTAGTTCTTTTTTTCCGACAGCACAAAATTTTCCAGTCACGTGTTCTGCAGTCAAAATTTTCCAGTCACATGTTCTGCAGTTGCTTTTTTTCCAATGGCACAAATTTTCCAGTCACGTGTTCTGTGGTTCTTTTTTCCGACGACATCAATGTTTCAGCCACGTTGGAGGGATTCAAGCTAACTGATTTCAACCACGTATGATGTGGTTCTTTTCTCATGGCAACTGTTGCAGCGAAGTGTTAAGCGGTTCTTCAAAAACATTCACTCTTTGCAGATTTAAAAAATCCTGCAATTGCAATGTGCATAAATAATTAGCCAAGACATTTCCTTCCGAGTTACAATGTATGCTGACATTATTTTCATGAATGATGACTCTGACCTGAGTGACTTCAAGCTCAGTGACGATCCCAGCTTGTGACCAGCTGGTCCCAACCAACAATGATGCGCCGACCAGGTTGGGTTGCCCTGCTGGAAGATCGATGTGCACCACGCCATGTTGAAGAGCCTCAAGGAGGCGGTAACATCATTCCTCATGTCAAAGAATATTTCTCGTTGGCATACTCTGTACATGGACAACTTCTATTACAGTGTACATGGCTATGGAGGAGGTCAGCAAACCCACATGCATTGTTGATTACAACAAGCATATGTCAGGTGTGGATGGACTGGACCAGATGACTTCGTGCTACCCCAAGCAAAGGCGGGTGGTCATGCCAGCATAATTGACAGTGTGCTTGCGCTGCAGCGCGTAACTTAGTCTGGGGTTGTTTGTTTGAAGCTTAAATTTTTCTAAAAATTGTAAAAACCTAAACAAACACATCCTGAAAATTTTAGCGCGATCGAGCGTGATTTCTTTGAGGTGTTTACTTTTGCGCCAAGCATCTAGATGCGCGTGCGTCGCATGACTTCGCAACAGTCCAGCCAATCGACGACCGCCTGACGGAAACCGCTGTAGTTTTTTTCTGCACATGAAACTTAACACGATGCTTCCACAAGGTGATAACATCTTCTGTGCTTTTCAGATATTTCCTGCAACTAGAACAGAAGCGGTGCTGCTTTGTTTCAGCGGTTATGAGCAGACAAGCAAAGGTGGGTGGCCATGCCGGCATGATTGACAGTGTGCTTGTGCTTCAGGGCGTAAATTCGTCTATGCTTGTTTGTTGTTTGAAGCGTAAATTTTTCTAAAAATTGTAGAAACTCAAACAAACACATCCTAAAAATTTCAGTGAGATCGAGCGTGATTTCTCTTGAGTTGTTTACTTTTGCGCCAAGCATCTAGAAGAGCATGCATCACATGTCTTCGTAACAGTCCTAGCCTATCGACGACCGGCTGACGGAAACTGCTGTAGATTTTTTCTGCTTGTTTGCTGCATCTGAAACGAAAGACGATGCTTCTACAAGGTGATAACAACATCTTCTGTGCTTTCCAGATTTTTCCTGCAACCAGGACAGAAGCGGTGCTGCTTTGTTTCAGCGGTTATGAGCAGACAAGCAAAGGTGGGTGGCCATGCTGACATGACACACAGTGTGCTTGCACTGCAGCGCATAACTTCGTCAGTGCTTGTTTGTTTGAAGCATAAAATTTTCTAAAAATTGTAGAAACCTAAACAAACACGTCCTGAAAATTTTAGTGAGATCGAACGTGATTTCTCTGAGTTGTTTACTTTTGCGCCAAGCATCTAGATGCGCGTGCATTGCATGTCTTCGCAACAGTCCAGCCTATCGACGACCGGCTGACGGAAACCGCTGTAGTTTTTTTTCTGCTTGTCTGCTGCACCTGAAACTAAACGCGATGCTTCTATAAGGTGATAACAACATCTTCTGTGCTTTTCAGATTTTTCCTGCAACTGGAACAGAAGCGGTGCTGTTTTGTTTCAGCAGTCAAGAGCCGACAACTGACGAATGTTCAGGCGATGTCTAAATAAATTTCAGCTTGTGTTTGGGTTGTTTTCATGTACTGGAATTTGTCAAAACACCTTTCGTTTGCAGTGTGTGCAGCAAAAACATACTGAAGCTTGAAGCTCATGAAGTGCTGTTGCAAAATTTATGTGAATCGAGCCTAGGCAAAGCGATTGTTAGGCGGTATGTAGAGCCTCAAAGCGCACATGCGATTGTGTACTCAGTCGAAAAGCAGAAAATCCCTTCTAGGCTGAGGTGTCAAATAAACTGTTATAACTTTTTTTCCTCTGAAACTTAATACTTGAAACTTCACAGGATGCTTGAAAATAGGTCTAGCAACATACTCTGTGAGTTTGAAATATCTGCAATGATTTGAATAAGCGCAGTGAACCTTCAAAGTAAAAAAATTGGAAATCCACCCCAGCTTTCACCCAATACACCCATCTAAATAAGGTGGAAACTTTTTTTGGTTTTGTTCATCAAAAACTAGATGATCAGCCGAACATTTCGTATGTAGGAAGTTTTTTTCTAGCATGCATGGTTTTCCCAGTACAGCCTTTCCAAACAGCACCTTGCCTGCTCAAGCGTCACGTGCAAAACCATACCAGCAGCATAGCAATAGAGCCAAGTACGAATATATCGTACGCTGGCTCTCAAAGTGTTAAGATCAATTTCAAAACTGGTTGGAAGTAAAATCCATGCTGCAAAACATGAGAGTAGAGTTTTGAAAATAACCAAATAAACGCATTCATCCCAATACTTTCTAGGTTTAACCAAGAAATTCAGGTTCAGATAGTGGTTTTGAAATTGATTTACCCAACTAAAAGCTACACAAAAGCATTGCATGTTTTCATCTCTTTATGCAACATCTTTTGCATTGTAACAAATAGCACCACCAATGTAGCTGAACTGTACAAACATAGTGGGGTTTGCTGAAACTACTGTTTAGCTTGTCAAATGGAAAAAAATAAATTCGGCAGAAGTAATATTGAAATGTGAAGCAAAAAATTGGCCAACTATGACAAAGGGCACAAAATATTGTCAAGCAAAAAAATAAAAACCTTACTTGATTTTCATACACACAAGGTACTTATTTTTCAGCAAGCATGTGCAGATTCATAGTTTTGTTATACTTGCTTACAAAAGAAAACAACAACATTTGATCGATGTAACTATCACCTGGAATTTCCAAAGGGGGGCATGCCTTTATGCATAATGGAACCGGTCCTTTCCAAAGTTCATCTCGGGTACAGACAAGGGTTACTTCTGGTAATGTTTGTTCCCCATTTGAAATGTATCCGTCAATACAAGAAACAATGCATCGGTCGCCAACCAGGGCTGGTGTTTTAGTGCATTGTGAAGGTCTAATCTATGTTCATGAGCAAAGGATGCTACAGAATACATACTCCATATGACTAAATATTCCATAAAAAACAACAACAGATAAATCGACAACTTTCCACTTTCAACTAACAGGGCAACATGGCAGAAGATTAGTAAGTTCAATGCTTTTTCTGAAATATATGAATGACTTTGAAAAGAATGCATGTAACTCTTTACACTCCACAATTTCTCAGGGGCACTCCCTTGAATAACACAATTCTACCAATCATACCACTTGGTCATCTTCATGAGGAATTATTGGACAGCTTGGGTCACACTCTGGTAAGCCACCAACCACATTCCATGTGCCATCATCCATACATATTGCAGAACTTCCTCCTGATGTTTGCAAAAAATTATGTAGGCAAGAAAATGTGCAGTTCGTGTTTTTCAAATAGAAGCCATTTGAAAATGAGGTATTGCATTGAACAACAACACCTTCTCCAACTACAATTGGTGAACATCTGGAAGCAAAAGGACAAAAGAGTATGATATTTTTACATTTTCCAGCAGTTTCAGCCTATTCCAATGGTAACTACAAAAACTTTCAAAAGCAGCAAAACCAAAAAAGCATGTACCGTATATACTCTCTTATTAGCCACATCTGCAGATAAGATGCAGCAGAAATTTTAGCCACATACTGGGAATCAAGGGTAATTCACGAATAAGCCGCAGGTTAATTGACCTTTTCACCGGTGAAGACCCTGCGCGATCAATCAACTACAAAATATTGATTTTTACATGCAAATACAATGAAAGTCCATTGTATTGTTCAAAACCTTAGAAATCTTCTTTGTCGGAAGAAAGAAGTTCGTCTATAAGTACAGTAGATCATCGTAGGTGTCATCTTCATCTGTGTCATGGGTGTTGTCGCGAACATCTGTCCAGAGAATGTCATCTTCTGTTCCATCAAGGCTATTGCTGATAGAAAACTTTGTGCTTCTGGGTATGTTGCGCGTATAAGCCGCAGGCAAAATACAGGCCACATTCCAGGTAAAAAAGTGCGGCTAATAAGCGAGTATATACGGTAACTTCACTGCATGTTTTATACACAGAAAACCCAAATGTTTGACACAACAGTTGAATAAAATCAAGCAATTCGACATCACACACACTATCCATTGATACAAACATGAAAACCATGGGAGCTAAAATAGCTGAAAACAAAGTGCTTGCTTTGCACATCACTACCATTCAATCAAAATATGAAAAAAATTGTTTGCCACAAATTGACTCATCAGAAATCACAAGCATCACACAAGCTTATCAGATATAACAACAATAATATTCAACGTGCAATTCGAATCCTGAAAAAATGGTCACATGCAAGTTGTGTCACATACACCCTCCAGAACAAACCTACATTGCTTTGCTACCAATCTTGTGTTTCGTGGTGGGTGACCACAAGTTTTAAAATGCACGTGTGCAGACACTTCACACAAGTAATGTTGGCTATTTTTTGATTCAATGCATGAAGATTTCGCATTCACCGGACTTAAACCCCCCACATTTTCATCTGTGGGGATACCTTAAGGACAAGGTGTATGGCAACAACCACCAGACTATCCCTGTCTTGAAGGCAGCAATCACAGCAGCAATAAGAGCGATCCCAAGGGAGGAATCCGGTCATCAAGAACTTTGCCTACCAGATCCAAATGTGCCTGCAGCGCCGGGTAGCTCATTTGGAGCACATTTTTTGAGCGCCAGTGAAACAAAAAGTTTTTGACTTGAAACTTTAAAGATGTCTGCTACACAGGCTTGACCTAATGTAGCTGAAGTTTTGTGTCAATCTAAATAAAATTTTGGAAGTTATTTGATTTTTGGAGATGACTTTTTTTGTGTCACCCTGTAGCTGCTTAGACATCTAAAGTGAAACTGCAAATGATGAATTAGACGAACAAAATGCTTCTTAGGGACAGAAAGAGGTGACGAATTAGACGATCTAGCAAATGACACGAACAGAAATGTACACAAAAGATAGGGATTCTGCCAGAACTGACGAAAAAGTGACAAAAAGCGATCTAAACGATGACGAAATGAACGAGTTCTACTATATAATAATATTTTGTTGTGAGGCAAAAGTAGTTGTTTTCTAGGATCTAAAATGAATAGATCTGAACATGATCTAGAATTGATAAATGATATATCACTGGAGGGTGTATGAAATAATTTTTCTCACAGTACAAAAACCACAACAATCGAGGCTGTAAAAAATGAATTGCTAAAATGATGTCATTGGTGGTGGCATGAAATGACTTTTCTTACAATGTGCTAGACTTGTGCATAGCTACTCTGCAAAGCAGTTTGAGGCTACACACTTGTTTCGCATGTGACAGACCACTATGCACCTCCAAAGCCGTGCACAATGTGTTAAAAGTGTTTGTCTTTATGAAGACAATTCTGTAAGAAACATAATGAAGTATGCTGCACAGGTGAAGCAAACATAAACTTGACTGAATTGTTCCAACAGGTATTTCCTTTACTTCTTTCTTCAAATCGAACACTCAGTAGTATTTTTTCAAATTATGTCCTAGTTTTCAGTTTGGCATTTATTTTTGTCAACATGTCACACAGAAGATATTTTGGTCTCAATGATATGCTGGAGGCTCTTGAAGAAGGAAGCAACAGCAATGCTGGTAACCTTGCTGGTGAAGATGACAAGAGCTGGTGATGTGTATGAGCCTGGTTCAAGTAAAAAACTTGAGGAAAATGATGAATCAGATGGGGATAAAGAGGACGTAACGCTTTCACATTCTATAACAACTCAGCCATAAAAAAACTAAGAAGATGCCAAAAAACTATACTTGGAGGAAGAAAGATTATGGCCCTTCATACACTACATTTACCAGGGATCAATTTGAGATTCCAGAGAAAGTTGGTTGACCATTGAAGTATTTCCAGCAACTTGTCAAAACAAATATGTTGGAACTCTTTGAGTTTGCTCTAGGCTTCTTCACCAATTGGTGTAGTCAAGCATGCCTTGCAATGCAATGATTAAGAGTAGTTCAGTCACTTGGTAAAAGAGGAACAATGTTGATTTACTGTGTAAAGGCGTAAGGCCAACTAACTGCAAAAGCATGAGGCCAGCTCATGAGATAAAACTCATTGGTGCTGTGATTGTATAAAAATCGTTACTGCTTCGCTGAAATGAATGATTTGCATCTCTGACAGCTTATGATCAATTGAACAGGTACAGATAACGAAAAGCAAGTGGTTGTGCATTTGTCATTATTATCATTAAGGACGTTACATAATCTTTCAAAACGGTGTCCTTGGCTTGTTGGAAAGCATGGAAGAAGCTGGGTGTTCAGTACAGACTGCAGTGTCTGAATTCTGAAGTGGCATTATAAACGAACAAGTATGAAAAGGACAAGAAGTGGTTTCATCGCCAGTGCATAAAGCAGGCCTGCAGGCCAAATCCTGCCCATTGCGTGGTTGGATCCGACCCGCGCGATTATTTTGTGAAATAAAAACTTCTTTGTTTGCCTGAGAAGTCTATCCAGTTATACTTCAATAACTGGTGACTATAGATTTCAATTACTTGCAACCTTAACGTAATTGCTTATATTTTATTGTTTTTCTGTTTTTTTTTCATGTGAAAATTTCCTGTTTTCTGCATATTTCCTTTTGCATGTTCACACCGGTTTGACTTTTCAAACAGGTATGAACATGCAAAAGTTCAACTCCTGGTGATAAAGTTTAACACTAGAACTGCGGGGAAAAAACATACCTTGTGCTCCAGCGATGTCGATTTCTAAACCTTTCAAGTTCTAGGTACAACTCTAATTGAAATTTGCTATGCAAAGTTTAAGATGGCTAAGCTGAGGTGCCGTGCTAAAACGTTTTATTTTATTTAAGTGAGGAAACTGAAAACCTCATGAAAAAATGCAAGCCAGTGTTAGAATTTCATCTCACAATAGATGCAAAACCTTGCCTTTATGGTGGATATTTCGCAGCACTTGAATAATCTGAACAAAATGTTGCAAGGCTGCAAAACACTTGTCACTCAGATTTACGACACCATAGGTTGCATTTGAGATTAAGTTCTCCTTGTGAAACACACAACTGGTGACGACCTTGTTCATTTCCTTTGTCTAAAAAGTACACGTACCACGGGACTAAATATTGACTTGAATCAATACAAAGATAAGAAAACAGAATTTTTGCGGGAGTTCAAGCAGCGGTTTCAGCTTTTGACCAACTTGAGATGGACATCCAAGTCTTTTTCTCGCCGTTCACATTAAACACTTCTGATCTGCCCGTGGACTTGCAACTTGGAATAATTGACTTGCAGTGTGATTCAAATTTGAAGACCAAGTTTGTCTTGGCGAGCTTGGGCACATTTGATCAGTTTCTTTTTCCAGGCTACCTATGGCGTAACCAGCCCAAAAATTGGGGGTTGGCAAAATGTTTGATTTTAGACGAATAACACTATTTTGTATGGAAAAACGCCTCAAAATGACTGCGTTCTAAAAATTTGGGGGGGCATGGCTCCTTTGCCCCTGGCTATGTGTATGCAGGCTACCCCAAAGTGACATCCCTTGCTACAAAAGTTTTGTGCATGTTTTGGACGACATACCTTTGTGAACAAGTGTTTTTTGTTATGAACATCGATAAAACAAAGCTGCGCTCAATGCTCACTTAAATGACATCCTCGAAGTGGCTTCTACACAGGATTTGACACCTGATATCGATACACTAGTGAAAGCTAAAAGGTACCAAGTTTCAGGCGTAGGCCTAAATTGCTAACATATATAATGTGAACTGCTTCTTTGCACCCTGAAATATAGCTCTGCAGCAGTGGGTGTTTACTAAGGAAATATTTCAAGACAATGAACGCTTGAACAGTGAGTGAATGCAATGTTAGTCAGCAGTTTTATTACAAACGTTTGATGGAACCAAGGATATCTAGGAGTTTCTAGATATCCCTGGATGGAATCATACTTTCTGTACATTGTCACAAGCTATGTTTTTATCTAAAAGCATGCATTTCCAGAGTAGAAGAAAAATTCAAGTTTTCACTAGTTTGCACAATGTGGTGCCAGTTCCGGATGGTCAGGATTACTGCACTTAGCTGCAGACGAGCAGAGGTGTTCAAAACAGAAATTTGACAGGTTCGATTTTTCCAAAATATTTTGCTTCGGTTGATTTTTTAGTCATTGTGTTTTCGTTTCGGTTGGTTTCAAAGTCATTAACGATAAATCTAGTTAATATATTGTAAAACTGAACAGACTTTTCTCAAGAAACGTCATGTTGTTGCAGAGTTTGGAAAGGTTGCTCCTTAAAAGTGCTAATAATCATTTTCAGATAAGCATGAAATTTTTGCATTAAAGTTATAAAAACAGTTGGAAGTTGGCATTACTTATAACAGGATGTTATGCAATGATTTCACCCGCTGGTCCAGCCCGCTTCAGATTACATATGCCTGAAGTGGCCCTGGAACTGAAACGAGTTTGACACCCCTGGCATAAAGGCTTCAAAGTGAGCTGGACATTTTGTTGCTCAACATTGAAAATCATAAAGAAGCAATAAGAAAAACAATGCTCTGGACGATGGATATTTAAACGTATTGAGCACTGCAAGACATATCTCGAAATCCCCCTTTCTGATAGCTTAGGATATATTAACACTTTGGCATCCGACCACTTTTGGGAATTTTCACGTAAAATTACCAAAACGCACATGGATTTGAGCGGGAATTTCTCCGGTCTGGTAAGCGCTACCGACCTGGTCAAAAGGTCAAAAGATGCAGAAAACTACTTTACTAATGACGTCACTCACAAAAAATCCACAACCCCAAACCAAAAAATTTTTTTTCGAGAGCAGACTAGATGACTGGCCGATCCATTTGAGCCATTGAACAGCTCTCTAGTGCAATCGGCAGAGGAGCTATGGTGTTGGTAAGGCAACTGAAAACTTCTGGTTTTAGGCTGAAATCTAGGTACGAATACACCATACGCTGGCTCTCAAAATCTTAAAGCAGAAACAAAGGAGAAATGCATTGAAATGCAAATCAGAAAGTGTGATTGTGAATGCAATTATGAACAATATCTTCAGCGCTGCACTGATGCACACCACTCTACTAGTGTTTCTTCGGTTACTTTGATTTGAATGTCATCAATAGTGTGAAGACGCAAAATGACTGAGCTACAGTTAGAGCAAGATGAGATGGAGTTAAAACAGTATCAAATGTATTGGAACTTGAATCAAAGCAAGCGATGTTGAAACCAGATGCAGATATGGCAAAAACTTGCGCTGATGCATACATAAAGTTAATTAACACCTTCACTGTCAACCTGTTTTAGCCTAAATCAAGCAGTTTGCACGTGTCTTAGCAACAGCATAACTCTTCTGCCCATTGTGCTAGAGAGCTGTTCAACCCTCTTCGTGTCTGCAATGAAAAAAAATTTTAATCTTGGGTTTCGGATTTTTTGTGAGTGACATCATAAGTGGAGTAGTTTTAAGCCTTTGTCCATCAAATTGAGCCGTGACCAACATGCAGTCAACTGAGCAAGTCATGCATTCCAAATGTCATGTGACCAGTTTGACAAATGGCAAAATAACTGCAGCAGGATCTATTTTGTCTCATCCACTGCCTGTTCCTAACTTTTTCAGTTAATGACTTGTGTAATTATTTCTTCTTTATGTGACCTACAGTACATACTACAGGAAAAAATGTACTGTAATGTCTTTCAGTTATGGTTTAAGTGACGCAAAAATATCAGTATCAGCCTGCAAAAGCCTTATCAGTCAAGCTCTGTGTAAAAGGTCTGTGGATTTATTGTCCCAAAAATTGTAACTTCATGCAAACAAAAATACTTCATTTTTTAAAACAAACAAAAACCAATATATTGCAATTTAATATACTTTGCAATACAAACAGGAACATCGTGGCTCCAAAGTCCAATGTTAGTGCATACAGCATAAGAACTTCCCACGAAATGATAACCTTCTTCACAAGAAAAGTGACAGATATCACCAGCTTTGCCAAAACCAAATTTGCATGAAGTTACAACACTTGAAATGTAAATGTGGGGATTAAGCATCAAAGCTGGACAGTAATGCTTACAAATTGATGTACCGACAGGTGTCCATCTGAAAAAAAAATTAAAAGCATCAAAAAATTGAAGAAAATGTTGTTGACCAAACTGTATTTGATAATACACCTTCCATCTTCATTGCATGTAACCCTGTGTGGACCATCAATGTATTGATTTGAGCTTGTGCAAGCCATCACACATTCTCTTCCAATTGCAGATCTGCAATTTGCAATAACACTTTCATTAAATTTGAAACGATGAGTTCACAGAGACAAAAATTTCATTAAAAGTCTTCTGGCATTCGATTGTAAGTGATAATTATGACAAATTAGAAACTGAAAAGTATGACAAACTAGGAAGTGAAGAGCCAAGATATAAGTCTAAAACAGTGTGTTAACGAAGTACGTCCAACCTCTGTGAGTAACCTCTTTGACATATGCAAAATTGCTAATTGGCAGTTGACTGCAAGGTGTGAATATGTCACCCAATGGCAAGCAGAAAAGACAAATGCAAAGTAATGTGCCACATTCTAAATTGCTAGCTACAATGAAAAAAATAAAAAAATGTTGCTGTGAAGTTTTTGTATAATTATTACAACACAAATCTTACGTGGGGGAAAATTCAAACACACAAGGCAAAGGGAAAAATCCCAAAAGTCAGAAGATCCTATAGAGACAAAACAGTGATCCTAAAAAGACAAATCAATGACAGAAGTGGAATTATGGATTTTGGACTGGAAGGAATTATGGATAGTGGAATTATGGACTGGAAGTGGAATTATGGATTTCACTGCACAATTCATAGAAAATTCTGATTTTTCGTTTTGAATACCCTTATTAAAGACTGACCAGAACCGCAACTGAAAGTTCTTAAATTCTTCATTTCAAAATACAAAACAGTCAAAAGCTCTAGTGGTATTGGAAGCTTGAAAAGTTTCAAAAATTTACAATCAAAATATGAATTGTTGCAACAGTCCATCGCAATATCCAAGCTACCCAACATCACAAATGTGTTATTAACAAGTGAAGCATTTCATATAAAAATTATCTTCTAACCAAAATTCAGAGAGTTACATCAAAAGAAAACACACCTACAAATCATTGCATACTTAACATACATTTTGCAATAAATTTTAACTGTGAGTTTTAAACCACTGAAACATTACCGCATTTGTATTTTTAGAATGCATTTTGTTCCCTATTTTTTCCTTGACAATTGTTGTATCCAGTAATATATGAAAATTATTTCATAAATCACCTTGAACTCGTGCAATCGGCTGGAGTAACAGTTACATTAAACAAAATGTTCGTTGGGTAGGGAGCACAACCAAAATGTGCAGTGGAATGATCCAAAGCGCAGAACACATCAGAAGTAAGACTTGTGAATCCATAGATTTTGTTGAAAGTTCCACATAGAAACACATTTGTTGATTTACTGAGGGTTCCAATCTTGCACCCAACTACACAAGCAGAAGCCTGAAGAAAACTGTAGTTGAAAAAACATCAACTTAAACCGCTTACACACTGGCATCAAACCACATGGCTCAAACAACTCCCTAAATTTTGCGTTTACCTAGTGCCTTCAGAAAAACATTTTATTTTAATATTTCCATTACGTACAAATATCAAGCATTAACATGAACATGAACACAATGTAAGGATATGTTACATGGCATTGTTCATTGACATTAGAGTGAGTTCACCTTCAGCCCAATTTATGCTGATTCATTATGCAACTGTGTGAATTATACAGATATAAAATGCCAGCAAGGTCTTGTGGCAGGGGTCTCATACATGCAGCCTGTCTGCCGCATGTGGCCCATGAGGGTGTTTTGTGCTGCATGCAATGTTTGTGGGAATTTTCAACGGATTAACATTTCCATATGTTCGGTACATTCAGTGTTGTTCAAAAAGGCCTTGACAAACAAACAATACACACAGCTACAAAAGATTTGCCTACAACTCGAGATACTGTACTTTTTGCAGGAAAATAAATCTAAGCTGTTTCCAGAAAGGTTCAGGTACCACCATTCTTGCGTAAGCATTATATTGCAGCCCTCACATTGCTTTATAAGTGCTCATTTGGTGTTGGAGCAATTTAACTTTGAGACCCCTGCCTTATGGAATGTATTTTACTGAGAAAAGACAGGTTGCAAGCATGCTGTTGCAAGGTATAGTAATGACTGGGCAACTCAGCTACCATAAATGTTGCCAGGCTTTGCTTTTGAATTTCTTTTTTGTGGAGGCTCAGCTGCATAGACATGCATAAGTATGCTAGGTCAATGTACAGCACAGACTTACATCACTTTTTTACTAGCCCTTGGCCCACAGAAGCCAGAATAGTGACAGCCACATATTTTACAGTATTTCGCCAGTCACTAGAACTAGACAGCTCTTCCAACCATCTAAAGATGGGGAAAGTCTTGTAGTTTCAATTTAAAAACAATAAAGTTTTGGATTTGACATTTTTGTGGGTAACAACATAGAGGCAGGTTTAGGTATTTGCGGCCCAGGTTACCAGGGCTTCGACCCCAACACCCAGCGCCAATTGTTTGACTGAGTTTTCAGTGGAAACTAGGCTATAATCTAAGTTTTTAGAGCCCTTGATTGGTTTTCAAGCAGATCTGGTTCAAAACTTCTGGCCTGAAAAACACATATTAAGTAATCCCCTATTAAATTAATTATCAATTTTTTGGCCACAACCTTCGAACCACAAATGCTAGATGGCCAATCAAGAGCTATAGACATGTATCACAGCCTAGTTTTCAATAAAAATTGTAGGCAACAATTGGCTCTTGCGGTTGCAGCACAGGGTCCAATGACATCAGCCATGATGGCCTAAAATTACCCAACCTATGATGCTACCAACAAAAATAATCCATAATTTTCCAATTATGTTTTCAATCTAAATAAGAAGACTTATTGCATCTTTGGAGGTTTGAACAGCTCTTTAGCACAATCAGCTGAGGAGCTATGGTGTTGGTAAGACAACCAAAAACTGCTAGTTTTAGGCCGATTTCCAGGTACGACATATCAGTAGACCGGCCATCAAGGTGTTAAGCAATTTTCCTTTGGTTCATGCACCCCTACTTTACGTAAGTTTAAAAACAAATGCATTTCCTGTAAAATTCATTTATTGTTTTTAATTTAAGGTTTTGTAACAGATACCAAGTGCAGAGAATAAAAACACACACATTCTGCACAATTCAGATTATAAAAACAGACACAACAGAACAATTAATAGCGACTTTGGAGGTAGAACAACAGGGTTACAGACATTTTCTCAACACTACTGTTCACTATTTGGAATTAATTCATTTGTTTTGTTTTAGATCAAAACTTTTAAACCAGAAACGCTAGGCATTTGATCAAAGGCTCAAAAAAACTCAAGACTCAAGCCTAGTTTTCGATGAAAACTTTAACGAAATACTTTGGCCTAGCAGTTGGGCCCTAGGTCAGGTAACATCAGCCAAAATGGCCCAAAAACTACTTCACTTATGACATCACTCACAAATCTGCAACACCAACCAAAAATTTTTTTTCGAGTATAGACCAGAAGACTTGCCAAATCTTTTGAGGGTTGAATGGCTCTCTCGCGCAATTGGCGAAGGAGCTATGGCGTTGATAAGGCAACCAACAACTGCTGGTTTCAGGCCGATTTTAAAGTACAAATATATAGTACCCTGGCTCTGAAAATGTTATGACAACTAAATCAACCAGATGAAATGATTTCAACCTAGTTCTTTAAGATGATATGCATTAGTTTCTGACTCTTCCAAAGTAGAAAGCTTGGGACTCTTCCACATTTCTTTTTGAATCACTGTTGCAATCATTGTTACTGTGAAATTCCAGGTCACAAGCATCTCCCATGGAATCAGATGAATCGCTGTGATGTTGTTTCTTGTAGGAATAATACAGTCTGGATCCTCATTACTGCCATACTACTTATTATATCATCACTTTCATGTTCTGGTGATTTACGTCTGCAGTCATTTTCTTGCCATAAAAATAATGATAATAATAGTAATAATAATGCAGTAATAATGTTTATCCAGAAGATTATCCCTAAATGGCCAATGTGCAGAGTCAAAAACCTGCCTGAAAATTCACAAAACAATGATGCCAAACAAAAAACACCAGAATGCTACTCTACAAGACTAACTCAATATTCCTGTTTTTTCAGTCATCCAGTAATAAAAATTTTTCCGGAAGATTTTCATCAAAATCTCTACTGCATCACTCAAGCAATAAACCAACAGTCGACAGAGTTCAAGATGGTTGATGTCAAACCTGACCTCACTAAATGACAATGATGTGCTTGAAAAAAGTGCAACTCCGGTCACATTCAGGACAATGGTCGTTGCGCGATGAAAATAACAATGTGCAGCATAAATGAACAAAACCTTGGACGGGACAAATTTGACACACATGAGGTTAAAGGTTCAATTTTTCACAAGTGCTACATCAAATACACTAAGAAACTTGCTCAGTTCAAAGTAAACCGAAATTGACCTTGGGAACCATGCCAACTAGCGCAAATGACTTTTCACAACAACAAAAAAAATGAATACTCAACCCCAAAATATGCATGAACATTCACATAATTCACAAAAAAATAATGAGTAGGGCAGTACTTACAGTTCTGTGGTCAACAAAACAATTTGCAGGGCTGCTTATCATATCATGCAGTAGAGTAATCGATGTACATATTCCAGGAGTACGAATGTATTTTAAAGAGGCTTGCTGATTTGTATAAATAATATTAACTCTGTAACATAAAGCATTGTTTAAGCTATGATAAGTATTATTATAGCATTGAAGGAAAGTACTAGCCATGATGCACAAAATGTATCAGCACTGCAAGCAGTTTTGCACTGTTCAATTTTTAGGCAATTTGAAACATAAATGACAAAATGTTGGTAAGTCTTACCAACGATCTCATATACTGCAACATATATGCACAATCATTCAGTTTCTGATTGCTCAGGACACTGATCAACCAATGTCTATTCCAAACGTTTGTGAACAAACCTGACATGGCCATGCTTCCTGCTCAGGACTAACCCAGCTAGTGGGAAGTTAGGAATCACTGGCTTGTCTGCAGTTGTGCAGTGAAATTCCTGAAGGATGATGAAGAGAGTCTTATTCTTGTAGGTTATCTGCTCGATAACGCTGATTTTGTTTGTGGAGAGCCCCTTGGTGTTCAGCTGCACAAGCCTGGGACCTTCGGATACACTCAGCAGCAGGGACACTACTTTTCCTTGAAAACGGCACACCTAGTCCGAGCCAAATATAGCATGGGTAGAAGAGACTGTTCTAGTAGTGACAGGTTGGGTAAGCATTTGAAGAAATGCCACAACAGGGAGGGCCACGTGAAGGCACCTGTCATCCTCTCCAACAGCAATTTTGTTGAATGAAGAGCTAAATGCAAAGACTTCAAGAATCAAGACAAAAGTACCATTGGAGTAGAGGTATGTTCACATTCAACCTCTTTGAACCTTTTCAATTTGCATTTGCCAGATTGCTGGGAATCCAATTATGAAGACCAAATGAATTATGTGAGCAAAATTTCAAAACTCTGTGGCAAAATTGATAACCCAACTTTTCAAATATTGGGTGTCTTTAATGCCTCTCCAAACAAGAACTTTCGTCAATTGCAACTCAGTTACGCTCAGAACATGACATGACACAATCAGATGAAACCATGCTTCCAGACGATTCTTTCATCTGTTCATGATGCGCATGGATCATACAGCTGGCTGGATCATTACACAGTAGAATTTACCTAATTTGTCACCTCAAGGGGATTAGCAAAAAGTGATGATTTAGGCGAAGTGACAAATCAAGCAAACAAGTGAAAAATCTATCATGGCAGCTCGTGAACAGAATGGCCTTGAAGATCAGTGAAGACATCCACGGATCCGTAAGATAGCAACACCACTTTGTGATAGGTCCAGGTCCTGCCCACCTGTGACATTATTGTCCAGGTCCTGCCCACCTGTTTTATATAGGCTCAGAAAACCAGTTGCCTACATTAAAAAAGCCCTATCACAAACCAAATATGCTGGAAATAAACTATCTATACAAGAAATGTTGGTAAAGACCTTACCTTTGCAATGATGTTCTAAAAAGTTGTGAATTTTCTTGATAGGGAGCCAAACGGAGCAATATCAAAAGATTTGGGGGTGTTTCAAAGGTTGAAGCTGCTTTTTTGACAGCCGGTATCTACCACAACACCCACCAAAGTTTCAGAAAAGGAGTTTTAGGGTGTCTTACACCATCCCACAAAATTTCAAGACAAAAAATTGACAGGAAAATTTTATTTGTGAAGAAAATTAGAAAATCCACAAAGTGGTCAAGCAATTTTCTGGATCTATTTTGGGCTATAACTCTTATAGCCCTTAGGCTAACAGCCTATCCAAAGTCTCTAAAGCTTCGGAATAGTGCCAAGAAGATTTTCAGCCACATACCAAGTCATTACCACCTGCATTTTGTTCTCTGAACCCTAAAATGTGATCTGGAAGTCAATATTTCTAACCTACACATTTGGACCACCAAATTTTCCCTCCGAAAACGACCCAATCCAACTTTTTTTGAAAGGATGCTGTTTCAGAGGATTCCAGCAGTCGGCTAAATGCAAAAACCAGATCAGAAAGTGTACTAACAAATGCGAGGAATGGACTTTTTTGCTTTTTTTGAAAATTTCCATAAAAGACAATACCGCAAAAATTCAAATATGACTTTCTCTAAAAAATTTCAAATGAAAAGATAGATTTTTGCCAAGTTCATTAAATTCTTGCTGGTTTCTCCATCCAGGGATGTTTTCAGTAGCTCTATACCCCAATCTGTTCAGGAGCTATGGCTGATCATAGAATCCAAGGCCTAGTTGCAGCTAGAGCGGACCTTTAAGGGTTAAGTTATGGCCTGTTGATATTATCACCACTACGTGGTGATTCACCATGCGAGACTTTTTTCCTCATAGGTCAATACATATTTGCTTGAATCTTTACGAACATGTAACACAGATGCACAAAAATGTTTTTTCCGGGTGTTCTTAAGGTAAAGGAATGCAAATCTGCAGCGAAAACAGCAGAAAAACAATATTTTTGTTGAGAAAATGAGGAAAAACCAAATTTAGTTCCAAATGTTGACCTCAAATTGCCCATTGCTAACGCAACATTGCAAACAAGTTTTGCTAAAGTTCTGTACTGATTTTCTATTGACAGGTTTGGTAATTACTTTTCACTAGGTCCTTGAAAAAATTGTGATCCAAGTTTTATATGCTTCATAAACAAAAACAATGTTTTACTGAAAACTTACATTTCTACAGTATCGCAAATGTTCACATGTACTGAAACCATTCAACATTTTCTGACAAGTCAGGAGGATAAACCATTACATTCACACATCCCACATTGTCTAACAAAATTGCTGTACCCTGCACCACAGAGCTGTTCATGTTTTGTGTTCTAGTTCTTCCCATTTCTCTCCAGTACAATTTCTGCCACACAACACCTAGATGACATTCACTATTACACATGCATTATTATAGTTAACTCTTTGGCGTCAAGCTGCTTTCAGGGATTTTCAGAAAAAAAAAACTAAATGCAAATGACTTTGCGCGAGAATTTCTCTGGATCGGTATGCTCTACAGACCTGGTGAAAGTCTCAAAAGACATGGCAAGTCTTCTAAACCTGCAGTCGTAAAAAATTTTTTTTGCTTGGGGCTTGCGGGTATTTTTGTGAGTGACGTCATAAGTGGAGGACTTCTAGGCCACCTTGGCCCACTATGCCTGGCCCTGGGCACCAACCGTTAGGTGGTAGTATTTCACCGAAGTTTTTACTGAAAACTAGGCTACAATCCGAGTCTTTTGATACTTTGGATGACCTGCTAGGGTTTTGGGTTCAAAAGTTGTGATGTCAGTTAGTAAAAATATTTGACTAATTAGCTAATTAGATAATTAATTAATTTGTTTATTTTAGATCATAACTTTTCAACCAGAAACGCTAGAAAGTCGATCAAAGTCTCAAAAGACTCTGACTCGAGCCTAGTTTCCAATGAAAACTTCAGTGAAACACTTTGGCCTAGTAGTTGGGCCCTAGGCCAGACAACATGAGCCAAAATGACCCTAAAACTACTTCACTTATGACATCAGTCACTAAAAATCCGCACCCCCCCAACCAAAACATTTTTAAAAGTGTAATCTACTAGACTGGCCGATCCGTTTGAGCCCTTGAACAGCTCTCTAGCGCAATCAGTGGAGGAGCTAGGGCGTTGGTAAGGCAACTGAAAACTGCTGTTTTTTAGGCCGATATCGAAGTACGAATATATTGTAGACCGCCTCTCAAAGTGTTAAAATGATCTCCAACCGTATGTGTTTCACGAATGAGAAACAGATGAGCAAGTTCTTTCAAATATTTTCTAAAAACGTTTCACAATTTTTTTTAAGGTAGGTCAAAAAGAATTCTTCAGTTATCAGTCATCGTTTTGTGCTTGTTTTTAGGAGTGTTTTTACAATATTTGTTAGGAAATATTTAGACTTACTTGTTTATAATCCTGTCCAGGTATCCATTGCTAAGAAAACAAGATTCAATATTTTGGGATTCTTTGTGGATTAATTGACACACTGTTTTCGCACTTTAGCAAATCTATCCTCCTTACTAATAACTGTTAGAACATAACACTACTTACATCCATGATGCAGATTCATCTTCACGATGTACAACAGGTGCAAGTTGTGGATGAAAAAGTGATCGATATCCTGACACAACATATGAATCATCATAAACTTGCCATGTGAAGTTAAACCCACTTCGGAAACGTTGGTGGATGTCTGACCTGTCACATGGCAATGCCTACAAAAATCAAGTACACGTAAAAACAGCTTTCAATTTCAAGCACTTCAGAGATATAATAAGCTCCACAAAAACAGCTTTGTGATTTGCAAACTAGGACGGACAAAGTAGGCCTACACTTTTGTCTGTAAGGCTTCTGCAAATATGACCTGATCAAAATACCAGCACAAATGGTGCGTGACATCTTCTTATCTTCTTCAGAAGAGATCACTATTCCAGAATTGTTCCAGAATAGCTAAACTGAATTGAGAGTGCCAAATCCTATTCTGGTTTTCACCTACAATAAAAACTTGCAAGCCAGAAACTTCCAAAATGGGTCTGAACTTCACAGCAAGAGCTTCTTTTCCAGGCACATGAATTGGCAATGTGCCCAGAACATTTTTAACAAACCTTGCAAGCAGAAAACTTCCCAAACTTTATTTCACCACCCACTGCTGTATATCCTCACTGCGACCTGACAACGGTTCAAATTGTAAAAATATGTCGAACACATCTTTGAAAAAGTAATGACATTGTATTTTGCAAAATTTTCTCTTGTGTCAAAAATTGTGTCCAAAGTTTGCAAGTGCTGTTTTTCAAAATTTTTGTCGGTTGGCATAAAAAAAGTGCTGAAAATGCAGGCTTTTTCGGCTTAGAGCAGGGTTCCACAATGCGTTTTGGGAATTTTCAAATAATTAACCTTTATGTTGCCAAGTGCCTTCAAACAAGATGCTGTGAAATAATTGAACCAAAGCTGAATGATACCCAGTGCGTTTTTTATTCCGGCCGTAGCACTACAGACCACATTTCACTCTCCAGCAAATGTTTGAGAATCTTGTGAGTATTCCAACGATGTCTACATATGCTTTGTCGACCTCAACAAGTTCAAGAAAGCTTCCGAGGGGTAGTAGCCTATTACGCATGATGGAAGGTGGAGCGAGGAGATTGATGCACAGATTAGTTAGGCTAACACAGTTCTGCGTAAGCTTTATCGTTCTGTGGTAACAAAAGGAGAGCTTTGAAACACGACAAAGTGTCAGTTTTTTAATCGGTCAGATACGATCCTTACCTACGGTCATGAATCTTATGTAATGACCGAAAGATTAACTCAGGTGCAAGTGCCAGAGATGGGATTTTTGTGAAGACTCCAGGTATGACACAGGTGAATATACTAAGGTTTCATGGTGCCCGGGACAAAAAACAAGTTTGGCGCCCCAATGTTTGAGCCTAAGGTCTATTGGGAGTAAATGTACTGTATTGACATTTCGACGCTCCTCAGTGATTTGGTGCCTAGGGCATTGCGCTCCCCTCGTTACATCGCTGGTGTGACACTTCATAACCAAGTGCGCACCTGTGAATTTGGCAGAGCCCTGAATGTTGAACCACTTATCCCAGTTGAGAGATCACAGGTACATCAGTTCTGTCATGTACCCAGAATGCCCCTCGAAAGACTGGCGAGGCAAGTTTTCTGGAAAGCAGCCCAGAAGACATATAAGACCAACGTGGAGTGACTACATATCCAAACTTGCTTGGTCCCATCTTGGTGTGGAGCCAACAGAACTATCTGAAATTGCTGTTGACTGTGAAGTATTCCAATCCTACGGCTGTTGCCCTTGTGACCCTCCCTATGAGGAAAAGCGGACATGAAAATGAATGAAATGTAGAACATTTGTTTTTTAGTTTATTCACCGGTGTTTAAAAGTACTCAACTAGCGAATGAACAAGTTCCTTAGACAACTAGAATAGATTAATACGAACATAGAGATGACTAGAAATGATTTGCTTATAATTCATTATACTTTTCACAGGAAATAAGATGTAAAAGCTGTTTCTACTAAGTTCAGGTACGCTATTGTTGCGTCAGCGTCATAGTGTAGCCCACGAGTTATCTTGTAAGCCCTCATTTGGCCCACGGAGCAATTTGGGTTTGAGACCCCTGACTTACACTGTCTGAAGTTCATACTTCCCAGACTGCATGATCAAACCCAATGAAGATTACGATGCACTTAGCTTCTTTGAAACATATTCCTTACTTTTCAAAATCGAAACAGCCTGGGTAACTACTTCTATCACAACTACAACCCATGCTGTCATTGCTACCAATGGAGTCACTGCACAAAAAACAAGGTGAAATACACCTCAGGATATATCCATATACTCACTTACTTGTGCGAATATTAACAAGCATAATTCTTATCACTTCTATTTCAACTTCAAGGTCCACTTTAGTTATAAAAATACAACCAAAAGAAATAGCAATATCAAGCAAATGTTTCTGCATTCTTTTGTTCGAATGCAAAAACTTACCTGCAATGGTAATGGTTTTGATGGATTTGCAGACAAGCACAACCCACTGAAAGTATGCTGCAAGTGCCCAAAATAAAAATCCCATTGATTTTTGGATGATTTCTTACGGGAACATTCATCAGTGGTATGATACAATAGCATAACCTCATTAAACTCATTCACAGTCAAACAAGCAAGGTAAGAAGAGGTTCTTTGAATTATCATAAAAGCATTGGATGCTGCAAAAAACAGTAAAAATTTTTAGAAAAAAACATAAACCCTTGGAAAAAAAACTCGAAGAACACATCATGTTTGAAAGAAAACTGCACAAAAAGCAAACTGTCAACCTTAAAAAAAGGTTTTACAGTTAATAGCATCACTGTTGGTTAGGCAAGGATGAGTTCCGAGGCCATATTTATTTGCTGTTCACCTTGATGAACTCTCAGACCAGGTGGGTTCACCTAGGGCAGGACGCACTGCATGATATATGGTTGTGAATCATCTAATGCTTGCTGATATGCATGTTCAGCCCCAGTATTAGTGGACTCCAACGTCTTCAGGATTTTTGTGGTGACTATGCTGCTGAACACAAAATTGCCTTTAATTGCAACACAGCAATCGGTGTTGTTTTTGCCCCAAAAAGTATAACCAACCTGCTCCATCAAATGTATTTCTGAATGGTGTGCATGTACAATATTCTGACCAAGTGAAATACCTTGGTGTGTGGATATAACTCACTGAAGAATGATGATGATATTCAGAAACAAGTAAAATCACTGTACTGTGCAGCAAACAACCTCCGAGGCATATTCAATCAGTGCTCTCCTGCAGAAAAAGCACTCTATTTTGTGCTTATTACATGCCACACTCGCTCGCCAAATTGTGGAGCAAATACACGGACTAATTTGAGCGCTTATGCACTGAATACAATAATACCTACCAAATTTTGCATTACATACCCACAAATGTAAGTGTTTCACCCACACCAAGTTAGCCATCGTGTCACGACTTCTGAAGTCTTATTGAGGGATAATCTGAACCCTTTCTTGCATCGTTGTGCATCTTTATCTACCTTTTCATCTGATCTCTTCAATGGTCTGCAGCTTTTTACAAATTTTCGTTTGTCTTTTAACATTCCTGCATGACCCAACCGATACAATTGTTGATGCATTGTACTAGTGGATGCACCGCTTCAGTATTGTTTTTGCATAACAATGAAAACCTTTCATGCGCTGCTTTAAAATTCAGGAAAATCAATCGGCTACTTTAAAATTCAGGGAATTTAATTGCCTGTCAATCTCATGATAAGTGCTGCGAAGCATTTGAAATCTTGATCAGAACACTTTGCATGCCTCTGTGCACCAATGTGCACCCCCATCTGACATACTTGTCACTTTTCTTCTCTTGGTTAGCTGTTTACCTCAAAGTTTTGACGTTAGAATGCCTTCATTTCTCTTCAACTACTGGATACGTGTATTATGATGGGTGAATAATGCTACAGTCGGGGTGCTGTTGAAGTGCTTTGCTCCTATCAGTGTTGGTCGTGTGCAAACACCTACTCTGTAATGCATTATGATTAACTATTTTTTATGCTCTTTCGCTGTTTGGGGTGATTACAGCACAAATGTAATCGATTACAATTACGATTATTACTTGCCACATGCTCAATTACGATTACGAATAAACAAAATCACAATGTAATCGATTACGATTACATTGAAAGTAATCATTATTAAAATTGTTATTACATTTACCTTCAGACATCCTCAGAAAGAAAACAAATGCCATTTGCATTGTTTGATACTTGTATTTTTCAGATAGTATAAAACATAAAAATAATGAAAAACTAAAGAGTAGGAACAGAAAAAAAGAAAAATAACATCAATTGTTTGTTCAGGTATTTGTGCAGTCAAGTTGATTTCATTGATTAAAGATCAATCATTTGATTGAAAGATCATGATCAAAGAAAAATAATGTTTAAAACTTTTGTTACAGGTGATAAACATCAACATTTCAAATTTTTTATCAATGAAATGACATCTGCAAGCCTTGAATACTCGCCCAGCAACATTGAAAAGTCATTTGTTAGTAAATTCAAAACCGATCACTATTTCTTCCAAGTGAGTTACCATGTTTTCAGCTGTGTGATGACCTCTGGATCATCTACAAGCACGCAAAGCATTTTTGCAACTTATTTGAAATCAAATGAACAGTCATGTCAATATTGCTGCACATCTGTCTGTTGGCGCAAACGTCATGTCAACAAAAGCCCGTTGGTTTCATTGAGTTTTTGCCAGTATCTGGTGGATGATCTCTGTTAACATGCTAGTTACCAACATTGTGGAAAGATGTTTTCGACATGGGTTAAATTACTTTATTCCTCTGAAAAAGTTGAACTACTGCACTAATTACTAGGGCAACCAAAAGTAAACATGCTTTTTTCAAAGTTATTAAATGTCCACAAATCAAATTTCATGCTAATAACCCGAGCCACAACAAAGCCATTAGGTCAAAATTTAAAAATTTTGAACAGGTCTACGATATATTCGTACTTCGATTTCGGCCTAAAAAACAGCAGTTTTCAGTTGCGTTACCAACGCCCTAGCTCCTCCGCCGATTGCGCTAGAGAGCTGTTCAAGAGCTCAAACGGATTGGCCAGTCTAGTAGATTGCACTTGAAAAAAACTTTTTGGTTGGGGGGTGCTGATTTTTTATGACTGACATTATAAGTGAAGTAGTTTTAGGGTCATTTTGGCTCATGTTGTCTGGCCTAGGGCCCAACTGCAATGCCAAAGTGTTTTGCTAAGGTTTTCATTGGGAACATTGGAAACTAGGCTCGAGTCCGAGTCTTTTGAGCCTTTGATCGACTTTCTAGAGTTTCTGGTTGAAAAGTTATGATCAAAATTAACAGATTAATTGATCCAAAATAAACAGATTAATTGAAGAATCTACTTCACTTTTTTGCCCATTCAACGCATGTAAACTCAAATGAATAGAAACAGTGTGAAACAAACATTCTTATCCAGAAAAACATAAACAGCAGTCATAAAAGGCTGAAACTTACTTCTGCAATAAGACGAAGGAGAATCAGACCAACTCCCACTGCTTAAACAAGTTTTAAACTTCGAAGTGGCTAGGACATAACCATGGGGACAGTAATATTCACATACAGTTCCACTAGGCTGGTCACCACTGCAGTTTGACAGAACAAATCTCCCCATCAAAGGTGGATCACAGTATGCTGCACACACATCATACCAAAAATTGTAATTGATCAAAAATTACATTAGATATCCAGAAAAAGGCCCAAATGATGTATTTCATTCTATCATTTAGATAATTTTCAAGTAAGCAAGCCAACACACACTGCAACACACTTAAAGCATTTACCAAATTGTTTGCAAGATTGTTGAAATTTAAGGCAACGTCACAAACAAACGGGTTAACAGAAAAAAACTTCACTTATAAACTAACAAATTATTTACTATTCAGTCTTCACAGCATACAACAGCTCTCTTTTACATGGTAAAGAAGTTTTGTGCCATAAATAAAAAGGCACCCAACATGGCACAAGTCCCACCAACATGACATCTAGGTTCCCTCCTCCCAAAGATCTTTCCAGACTAACTTCTGCTAGAACTTCCATGAAAACTGAATCGCACATCCATTCAACTGTGACATTCCAATACCCGAACTACACCAAAGTACTTGCAATAAGAAAAGGTCTACCATGGCACTTACTGTAGAGGATTTTCCAAAATATGTAAAATAACATACTTGGGCGCCCCTTGCATTGAAATATGATGCATCAAAGACATTAACATTTTCGATGCCAAACAATGTTTCACAATGCACTAGATTTTTTGAACAGTTTTGTCTCTTCAGGCAGACGCATTCAACAAATGAGTCTAATCCAGCTATGTCCAACCCACATTGCTTACTGAGCCAAAAATTAAGTTACTATCTTAACTAGGGCTGCACATTGAATCAATTATTTTGATCTCAACCAACTTAATTTAGTTAACGTACTGAAACGTAATGTGCTGAAAGCTTTCAAATCCTAACAGCTATGGTAACTGTTTGGCACCTTCAACCACTCCACAAGTGCGATATATAACCAAGTTCAGTACCAATGGAACAAGTGCAGAAATAATAAACTAGGAAGTTTTGCACCATGGTGTCAGTGGACATATATACTGAAATTTCCCAACACACAGCACAGACATGACAAGTAGCACTGAGAACAAACTGCATCAAAACTGTCAAATTTAAGATTATCAAAAGAACAGGACTGATGTGGCCGGAAGGTTGGCATCGCATGTCCAACCCATAATTTCTAAACCAAAGTTTTGCTCACCAGATACCACTATGTAGTATAACATGCCTAAAAATTACAGCCTGTTTCCTTTGATCCACAATCCAAATGTTCACAACCTGAGTCCGTCAATGCGATTCAGAAAGTTAATAGGCTTTGCTATGAAAGATACGCATTTCAAACAATTCAATTGCTACAATGTTATTTAAAACCTGATTTTGAAGATTTCTGGGAATGTTTCAACTTTACATTCTTTAACATTTTTCAGAATGTCCATGATACACGAAAGTTCAGGAACAGCTGCATCAATTCGAAAGATGTGGCAAAAAGGTCCATTACACCATTTTAGGACAACTTCTTGGTACAGCAAAAAAACGCCTGAAGGCTTGATACAGCAGAAATTGGCTCGTTGAGCAAAGCAGGAAGTCATGAGGAAGAAACTCTGCTGGGATTAGTTACCAAACTGTATTATCACAAAACTGACTTTGATCAGCACGTACAAACTTGGCTTGAACAAAATGGTGGTTGCAAAAAATATTGGAGACTCGTCGGCCAATCGCCCTGTGTTGCAAAATATGGTCTCAGCTTCAAAGCAATGTTTGTTGATCTATCGTTTCGTTTATTCGTGAATTTATGGTTGGACTGTTTGCGTTAGTGAAATGGTTGTTCCTGCACTACTCTTTTTGCATCATTGAATTTCCACTTCTTTTGAAAACTTGTCATTTTCTTTTTTTGAATATTTTTTGATTAGCACAATGCAGGGAATGTGTTATAGCAAATTCCCTTTCAATTTCAAATTTTTCAGCTCTGTCCGTGCACTGAAGTGTGAGCCTGATTTCAACCCTAGGCACACAGTTTGATTGGATTTCAATCAAGAGAGTGACTTTGATGGATGTGTGTATAATTAGGTTTAAATGAAGAAGAAATTAAGTTTGCCATTCGTAGAGCCTTGTCTGTTTGAAGTTGATGAGGGTTGTACCACTGAATCGCAGTAGCAGCTTAGGTTACAAGGTTTATGCTACTTTTTGTTAAAACTTTCTGGTGTTTTTCAACTTGTGTGCAGTAAAGTCACATTAAACAAAATCTAGCTGAAACTGATGTCACTTGCTGTAACATAATTGATGTATCAAACAATGGTCCTAAACAAATTACATCCTTGATTTCCTATGTTTGAAATATATGTTAACACTTTGAGTCCCGGCGTACGATATATTCATACTTTGATTTCGGCCTAAAAAAGAGCAGTTTTCAGTTGTCTTACCAACGCCCTAGCTCATCCGCCGATTGCACTAGAGAGCTGTTCATGGGCTCAAATGGATCGGCCAGTTTAGTACATTGCACTCGAAAAAAATTTTTTGGTTGTGGGGTGGGTATTTTTTGTGACTGACGTCATAAGTGAAGTAGTTGTGGGGTCAGTTTGGCTCATGTTGCCTGGCCTAGGGCCCAACCGCTAGGCCAAAGTTTTTCACTAAAGTTTTCATTGGAAACTAGGCTCGAATCCAAGTCTTTTTGAGCCTTTGATCAACTTTCTAGCGTTTCTGGTTCAAAAGTTATGATCTAAAATAAACAAATTGATTAGCTAATTAGTCAAATATTTTTATTAACTTACATCACAACTTTTTAACCCGAAACCCAACAGGTCATTCAAAACATCAAAAGACTCGGATTGTAGCCTAGTTTCCAGTAAAAACTTCAGCGAAATACCACCACCTAACGGTTGGCGCCCAGGGCTAGGCAAAGTGGGCCAAGGTGGCCTAAAAGTAATTCACTTATGATGTCACTCACAAAAAACCTGCAACCCCCAAGCAAAAATTTTTTTTCAAGTGCACACCAGGAGACGTGCCATGTCTTTTGAGACTTTTACCGGGTCTGTAGAGCACATTGGACCAGAGAAATTCTCGCGCAAAGCCACGTGCGTTTATGCGTTGTTTTTTTTTAAATCCCCGAAAGCAGCCGGACCCCAAAGAGTTAAGTTTGTTTATTAACAATTTCAAAAATTCGTAAGACTTTGGCACCAACTACATTCTTGGTGGAAAAGCAATCTGGCAATGTGATAAAACAACAAAATTGCAATGCAAATGTCGTAACATATCTACACAGCATGCCTATTTACTTGGGCTTTATTGACTTATAACTGGACTTATCCCTTAAACACAAAATGTACTAAGTTACTTAAGTTCAGACAAACAAGAACCTTTGCCTATTATGAAGATGCAACAGGATGCACAACGAACAACTGTACAAGAAATTATACGAACACAATGTGCCAATCAAGCAATACCCTCCAGCAAACACATGCACATCCAATAATTGCACTAGATTCAACCCCTTTCAAACGAAGTCTACCGATATGGTACAATATCATATCGATCCACATGTTATTGTGGCCGTGTGGACCTAAACACAATGGGGGTGGGTGACCTTTCAGCACCTATAATATGCAAGCTTTTTCCAGCTCGATTGCTGTCGTCTTGTAAAACTGTGTGATCATCACAGCGACTGATGCTCTAGGGTAAGGCAGGATCACTAACAGAGTTTTCAACAAGTTCACCGTGACCAGGCAAAAGTCAACCAGGCCATGTACTGTTTGAGCTGCTCTGTTGCCCACTTCTGGGTTTGCTTCATTCTGCTCAGGTGAACCAGGTTCAAACTCTCCCATGGGCGCAACATCTCACAGAGAGCCACTGTCGACACTCTGCCAGACGAGAATCAGATTTGAGCACAGTTGTGTGTTGCATACACGAGCTCCATCTCGTCAACAATGGGGTCATACTTAGATGAGTGTAAATGTCTTTTCAGAAATAGAGGTCCAAGTGCACTCAACCATATGCGAATCGACACACCAAATGTCAATCTTCGTGACAAATGAAACAGCCTCTTATGCAGCGTGGCAATCATCACGGTACACAGCAGAGAACGTATGTAATGCCATGCATTAGGCAAACACATTCCCAGTGCACAATGTCTAGCTTCTGAGACTTGATCATAAGTTTGACCACTGTCGAAATTATGTCATTATAATGTTCACATTGTCCACTTTCTAGAGCATTATAAACAGACGTTCTACAACAGGCGATACCACGCTGACACAAAAACATCAACTCGTTTGACATAAAAGCCACCCCTCTGTTGGAATGAATGTATGCAGGCATACGAAACAATGCAAAAAGCTGGTGAAAATGAGTTACCACGGTCTTAGAATCAACACTGGCACAAAGAAAAGCTAACAAGAAACAAGAATCCTTGTCAACAATTGTTAGCAAGTAGCGATTCTTTGTGGATGAAGGAAGCGGTCCTGCAAGTCTACACTCAAACGTTTGAACGGCTGCTTCGCTTTAGTAAGCTGAGCTGTTGGTGATTTACAAAAGTTCAGTTTGACTTCTGAACACATGCGTCAAACTTTGACAGTCTTCCGCACGTCAGCTGAAGAATACGGCTAATTTTTAGCGCAAACAAAGTGATACAAATGCATAATTCGAGGGTGGCACCATGATGCATGTATGGTATAAAGCAGTGGTTCCCAACCGGGGAGGAATTCCTCCCTGGGGAGGAATTTCATGAGTTCAGGGGAGGAATTTCCACTTTATAGTGAAGTTACCAAATCATTGTGTTTTAATTAAATTTACA
>Ga0210059_1001331_pt1 | contig 36808 bp, 17 predicted proteins | sample Ectturendosymbi2_FD_188042 | JGI IMG/M metagenome (GOLD analysis project Ga0210059, IMG submission 188042) | Ecteinascidia turbinata endosymbiont from Florida, USA - Sample 2 (SPAdes) (version 2) | ecosystem: Host-associated > Tunicates > Ascidians > Unclassified | place: Key West, Florida... | reverse complement strand
AAACCGTTGGAAGATGGTTTATTTTTATGTGCTTTGTAATAAGAATATTTTGATGAAACTAGTTGGCTATCAACAGCCTACTTGTCTCTGTGTCATGACGGAATTCGTGATTGGAACCATTTCGCTTTCATGTGAATTGTGTTCACTTTCTAAAGCTGCTTTCGTTCATGTGAGGCCGGCACAATTGTGTACGGAAAACGGTATTTCGATTCACATGTGCAATGCGGTGGAAGCTGCATGGTTAGCACATAATTTTCGACATAACAGTACACGTGTGTGATTCAGAACCATCGCCAAAAAGTTTTCAATAGGGGGGCTTTACAGTTCTGCGGGGGGGCTTTGCGTTTGTGCGGGGGGGCTTGACATTATAAAATTAAGCAAAATTGCACTTATTTATAGCGTTTCGCGTTTCAATTTGGGGGGGCTTGTAGCTTTGTTTGGGAGGAGCTAAGCTCACCACAGCGCATCCGTGGCGACGGGACTGGTGTGATTGCATCTGCAGTGGCGTTTAGGTGTCTCTAGTGATCAACGTCACTAGTTCATCTTTTTAATGCTATTCACAAGCCTATGTTGGGTTTGATAGGGTTAATCATAGCAACTTAATCTTCAAAACAATGAAAAATCGCCATGCAAGATAGATATTTTTGTTGCCCCCCCTGATTTTTCCTTGGCCCCGCAGTGGTCCCCCCACTTTTTTCATTCCAGAATCGCCACTGGGGACAAGATTAGCAGTGATTGCTAAATAAACTGTTCTAACTACACTATTAACTCTATCTGGCTGTCTGAACTGCATCAGGCTGCGCAGATGTGTAACTTGGGTCGTAAGCACCAAAGGTATCTTGCTGCTATCCAGTACGAAATACGAGAAGACTGCCTGAGCTAGCCATAATACATTTTTTGACAACAATCACTACACAAAATACGTTAATCAGGTGTAAGTCTGACTTCTGGACATATACAACTAGGCATATGGGCTAGCTTCACGTCAGGGTTGACAACCTGCCTTCACTAAAAAATCCAGACCTTGTCCCAAAAAAAGCCATAGCAGTCTTAAGACATATACACATAGAACATGCATAACCAAACACAAAATAGATATTAAAACTCATCAGAAACATCGATATAGCACAATTCTAATCTTTACAGGCATTTTCTTTTACCGTAATTTTAGTACATGGTCGTATATTTGTTTCTTATCACATCGAACATTTTCAGGGCAACAGTAAAACCTTTTGCAATATTCTTTGCACCCTGCATGGTCATAGACTCTCGTCAGAAGAGATTTGCAATGAATATGCAGCTCAGACAATGTTTTGCCAGAGTCAAGCTTTTCCGACTGAAAAATCCAGATTTTGTCTGTTTTTTTTTTATTTTCAAAAAAAGCCGAGCGCGTTAAAAAAATTAAGAATTTCAAAATCTGGCTTCAAAAAAGCCAAATTGGCACCCTGCTTCACGTTGAACACTCCAGGCAATGAATGGTGACGCTTTAGGCTCAAACCTCAAATACGTTTCTTACCTCATAAATGTACCAAAAATAATCAGTGGATCATGTTATTCTAGGTAACAGAGGCAAGTACTGCTCTTTCTATAAATTACAGGAAAAAACAGAATACCGATTGATAAAAACTACAGTGATTTCTAGTGATTCACATTTCAATTTGGTGGTTGAAACTTTGTTTGGGGGGACAAGCCCACAAAAGACTCCGTGGCGACGGGACTGAATTTTGAGCCCCCTGTGTCGTTAGGCGGTAAACTTGCGGATATTTGTCTGATACGGATAATCGCACGTTCCGTTTAAACACATACAAAAAATCTTCGCAAATTGGTTATGCGATTAACTGGATTCGTCTGTACTAACACCCGAAAACACTCCGAGAAATCTTTGAAAAATGCTAAAAACAAAATCCTACAAAAATCTAAAGCAAACCAAATACCAAAATACAGGCTAATAGGGGGGCCCATTTTTACATTTGGCCTGACAGGGGGGCGGCACGCACCTCTGCCCCCCGTTAGTTACGCCACGGGATGGCGGACACCCTGGGTTGACAGTTTAAAATTTGTAAACTACACAATAATTAAGAATGCGCATGAACAATAATTGAGAATGCGCACAAGAAAATTTTCGTTTTTTATGTGGCTGTTATATGTACAACTAGTGGGGGGCAGAACAGATACGGGCTTGTGTGTGCCGTTATGATCAATCCGGCTGAACTGCCAATTAATGACCAAGCTCGAAACGCAGCACATATTGCAAGCATAGGTGTGTGACGGCATTAGCACAAAAAACGAAGCGGGAAACTACTGATACATCATAAAATCAGCTAAATCAAGCACGTTGAAATAGGACAGTTTTGAAGTTTGACTCAGAAAATCATTAAAGGTCCATAATTATCTCCAGGGTTGATGTAATTGGACCCAACCAAAAAAACTACCCAGGCGTTTTTAAAAAAGCTCGCTTAATACAACCAATAAAACCCACCAAATTCCCACTCTTTTCTTTTCCTTTGAAAAATGTACTATGAAGTTAAAAGTAAAATAAGTAGCACACTGTACAGTTAAGTGTACATTTTTTATTGAAACAAAACGAACAGCAACGAAATTTGAAGGACTTGAAAAATAGAGAATAATTCGAACAGTTTGAGAAAATTCTACTGGTTATCTTCTTCAGCTCTGTAAAATCCGTATATTTTAACCATTTTTTCTACCTTCTCTACATCCAAACTCTTTCTGATGTTGGACCATACCAAAACATATGTTGAAAAAATTCACCATATAGATGCTGAACTAGCAGGGTATGCAGGCTACATAAACTTGACGTGAAACGGCAGAGTTTGTGTGGGAGTGGCTTTTCTCTGTCTGCTGTGTGCATTTATCGCATTATTGATCGCTGTTTACCGCATACGTTCACACTATTTACTGCTTTACTTTCCACAGTAACGTTTTGTGCGTTTTTCCATGCAGTTTTTTCACTATTTTATTGCGTTGTTATATACACTGTCACCAGCCGGCATTTTTATTTTAACTTTCACGTTCCCTGTCGCTTACTGTCACTCATTTCCAAGTGAACTCATCAGAAAAAATTTTGATAGAACATCGATTTCACGTAATGCTGTACTTCGCATTCCACGGGCGCATCGCCCCCCTAAAACCTACAAAAATTACCTTTATTCACCATGATTTTGTACAATTCAGAAAACCGCATTCGCGATATAAGACCATTTTGCCGCCCATTGTTTTGTCACAGCAGTGTTGTGAAGTATACTTCATCTCTCTTACAGTAGTGAACCCGTAATGATTCTTGGCTACCAAATCTTATTCTCAGGACGGATGATACGCAGTGTCACGTGAAATCGATTTCCTATTAAAAAAATTTGCTGATAGATTCACTTGGTCGCGTTTGCGGAGACTAGCTACGTAAAAGCCAGGACATTAAAATAAATGGAAAATGTTACACATTTCCACCAAGAGAACGGACGAGAATGCCCCGTGCATCAGGACTTCTGTAAATTAGTGAAGTGGGTCAACAAAAATGACAATTACGACATTTAATCGAATTACACTCGGGGCCCATTGTGTTACCAGAGATGGACTGCTGTACATAGTTTCTGTAAATTATCAATATACTAAATCCTTTGCCACTGTATTTCAAAAAAATTTCTTTGGCCGAAAGATTGATTTAATTCAAAAGTTCAAATATCAAATATTTTTTCAGAAGTCAGTGATTTTTTTTGTAGTTAATGGACCTAAAAATGTTTTAACCGGTTTAAGGATGTTGAGAAGCTGTGCCCATAACCCTTCTCTCTTTCGATGATATAAATTGATAAAAATTACGATCAAAGCCAGAGTTGTCAGAGCCATCGTAAACGTTTCGGTAACCACCGCTACCATCACCAGTACAAGTAAATATGAAGTTTAGTGTGCCTGCCGCAAGTTTCTGCAGCCAGTAGGGAGAAGGGCGCTGTAAGAAAATAAGAAAAAAGCGGGAAAAATTGTGACGTAGTGGTGCAAAGCCTTATCAGTCACGTGAGTTTCTCCCTTCAATGACCATTCATTGAAAAGTCAATGAGCTCATTACAAACTTATATGAGAGTCTTTCCTAAACTCACCACTTTTTGTCTCGATAGTAGTCTGGCGTCCCACCCAAAACCACTTAGACCCAGTACAGTGCACTGTGCATCAAACGACGATGCAAGTTGTTAACTTCTTTATTAGACTTACACGAAACCTGTCAAAACGTGCTTTTGTTGTTCCTAACGAATTCGTGGCAAAAGTGATTTCCCTAGACACACAGTAAACGTAACAACACTGCTATTAAACGTCGATATACCTTCAAAAAATAAGCAATACGAAAGCATCGGATGTACAAACGGGTTGGCAATTTGCAACTATTGGCGAAACACAACACACGTTTGATTACAAGATATTGCACAAATAATCAAGAGCGCCAGAGCAGCAGATCACTTTTACAAAAGCAAGCAACGTTATCGAAATATATGTTTGTGTTTGCTACACACAACGCATCTCAGAGCACGTGGTTTCCGTCATCCACACATCAAACCAAAGTTGCGAAAAAAATTTTTACTTGTTGCTAAAAAAGGAAATTCTGCTTTTTATAATGCATAGCCGACGTTACAATTTGAAAGTTCTAAAATTCAGCAAAGCACAAAAACCGGCTGCACATGCCAGCATGCAGTTTCTTAATGTGCACTTAGTAATGAAATCTCTAGAAAACAGAACTCGATTTTTCCACAGAAAGTTCGTGATTGAAAGGAAATAGAGTATTGTTAAAGTGCGATGTTAAAAGACTCTGCCAAAACTGGAAGCATTGTAACGACTATCAAGTTCCGGTGAACTTCGTTACACTCAAATTTGTTGCAGAACAATAATTACAAATCATTACTGCGACTTCATCGCAACACCTGCGGTTTCGCAATCGAACCAACAATCATCCCAGTATGTGGTGAGTTTCGACGATCACTGATATTAACCAACCAAGATTTTCTTCAACGACTCAACAGCGACCTCAGGTAGACCAGCAACTGGCTTCTCGGTAATGGGGTCAACACACACTTGGACAATATGAACCAACGCAACCGCTTCATTTACGTACGACTCTTGAATAGCAGGCAAGTTTATATCGTCAGCAAATGATCCAAGAAGACTGAGCCCAGATTCTTTTATGGGATCAACACCGCACAGCTGCTTCGGTTTGAAAAACCCAATTTTGGAAATTACGCTGGACTTTCCTATTTTTGTCACGCCTAGTCCACCGATTGCGATTTCAGGGTAACGGAGTGAAGACCTGTGAAAAAGAAAGAGGTAAAGGAAGACAAAAACAATTATCATTGCTTTGTGAAGTCCTTTGGATAAATTTGAAACTAGGGAATAGTCTTTCTTGCATTGAGAATAGTTTAGACCAGCGTTTCCCAAAGTGGGTTCCGCGGAACCCATGGATTCCATAGACAAATCTAAAGGGTTCCGCGAGCTATACTTTCCAGTTTTAATAAAAAACTGCTGATATGTCCTTTAACCCTCGGGCGTGTGGCGGCCGCTATATCACTTGATCCAGCTTGCTTTGTGGTTACTTTTATTGTGCATAATTTTGTTTACAGCACAAAACCTTAATAACGGCAATTTGGGTGAAAAAAGCGTTTATGTTTACTTGGTAGATCTGGCAGGGGTTCCTTGTCCACTTAAAATAACTTTGCAGTGTGTTGCAGATAAAAATGTTTGGGAACCACTGTTTTAGACAATTTTTTCTAAACCAATTGCAGGAAAAACGCCAATGCAGAAAGTGCCAAAAATAAAGAAAAACAATCAAAGGACTAGGACAGGAACTTGATCATACGCATAAAGCAAAAGCACACGTGAATATGATTTTGATGGTTTGAATTGATAGATTCACTTCAAATACAGATGAAGAGACTTTATCGGCAGCAAACCACTGCTACGGCTAATAACCACCTGCATGTGCACCAACAAGGCGCAGCTGCAGGCAAAACTGGTATTTTTACGAAATTTTTGCATCAACGCATTGCTTTAAACAGTAACTACAATCATTTGCTGTAGGCGGGCACCGTAATTTTTAAAATCCTGTCACGTCAGTTTTGATTCTAGGAAGTACGTGGTGCAGCGTAAAGACACGTGTGTGCAGCAATTAAAAAAAAAGAATTAAAATATCTAATACGTTTAAACATACTTGCATTTGCAATTCGCCTCGACAGTAAATTGCTTGTACGCGTTCCCGTCGCAGCGTCTACAAGTATTACGAAGTCGGTGAGATCAACGGAAAGGAAATCGCGAAGGATTAAAACATCCTCAACGCTTTGCAAATTATACACAGTCGTAAATTAAAATCTAGTAGAACTGTGAGCTGGCTAGAAATACACTTGACATACTTTTGCAAAACTTTACGGATTTATTGTATAAGCATGGGCGTCGGAAGGAAGGCTTGCTCTCCCACGACTTCTAAAATTTGACATTTTACAATTACATTTTTAGCAAAATAAGGTTGTTTTCTCAGTTCCGAGAGAGAAAAATTAAATTTCACCAATTTTGCCTCCCCCTGGAAAAAAACATTATTGACTACCTCTGGAAAAATCCACTATTGCCCTCCCTGGAAAAAATCCTTCCGACGCCCATGTGTATAAAGAATACGATAGTACAATGTGCTTGAACATAAACGGCAAGTCGACATGCGGCGTTGTGCCGTGTTTAATTAACCGTAGTTGCTTCATTAGCAAAAAGTGGCCGGATATTGGTGAAAGTTTCAAGATAAACTTCGGTTTAGCAAAAACTTTTTTCAACTTCTGAAGAAAAACACAAGCAGAACCAAAATGTGCGCACTGCTAGAAATTACTTATGAAAACATCAGTTGAAATGTTATAATATCTGAAAACGCGACTGCCTACTGTTGCAAATACGAAAAAAGAAGCGAAACGTTGTCGAGAAGGTGTTATTACACCTGTATGGGCACATTCGCAACTGAAAGCGCGCTCGACTGTATGAAGTTGCTCTGGCGATCACAAGCTTTAGCACATTGCAGAGGTTTCGCTTTGGCACAAAATCGCGTTGTGCAACCCACCTATAGCTATTCAGGGCGCATAGATTGTAGCTTATACATATTTTCTCAAAAGGCAGCTTTCTCGTAATGTGCAGCATAAACAATACCTGGCGAAGTAATTGGTTGTCAACAATCCGACAAGAGAGTATTACACAGAGTAGCTAATATGACCATAGGCATCATTGTCCTTGAACCTTGTTTGGAACGGAAGAAAATATCTGCAAGTGAAGTAAATCACAGGTTATTTAAATCTCCGTGGAACGCTATATACACATCACAAAACTATGCTCATTGCTAATATACAGCATATTTATTAACTACCAACTCTTTTTCTCCGACGCGTTTACATTCCTCACTTGTAAGTAGAAAGCTCCCACAATTCTTTTGTTGCTTGCGTTGAGAAGCTTCGTATTTGTACAAAACACTTGATTCGAGTTAAAAGGCTCAGTGCCATATTTGCGTTACCACGTTCCTGCGTAAGTAACTAAGTTCTGCGAAGTTGCACAAAATATTTGGGTGGGATTGATGCGAGTTTGTCCTAAACAACGCGCTGTCGGTGAATGAAGCAACAAAACTAAAGCTTAACAGCGGAAAGGAGCTGGGGTTCAGTTTTTGGAAGAACACGTTTTGACATGACACAATGCAATCGGGCAAAGAGCAGTGTTGAGCAACAAACATCAACCGTGTGTCGTCAAAAATAACGATTGGATAAGAAAACGCTGCTGCAAAAATAAACAATACAAAAAGCAACGGATCCAAAACTTTCAAGATCTTTTCTGGTTTGGCGACAACGAAAACAACGACAGGGAGTAGCTGCAACAAGAGAAACTTATGTTACGAGATTTTATACGTTGACTGATTTTTTTAATCACTTCACGAACAAAATCATTTGCAAAAATGCTCGACAGATCAGACGACGAAGGTCACAATGGTAACCGTCTGGCCAATGAGTACAATTTAAAAAATAATATATCTTTTAAGTTTTTTTCGAGGTTACTCACACACTGAAGCAAATGCATCAGTATTTTTACACGGTTCAACAACAAATCCCCGAAGTATATTTTTATTTTCTACACCCACTGAAAACAAACAGTTCGTGACAGGCGAGCCCTTTTTTATCTGGAAAACACTGCAATTCTTGGCATTTCCACGTATTCTTCACACATGTGCAGAGCTTCATTTGAAGCTAAAACCGCCAAGCATGAATGCAAAGTTAGTTGACGATGTGAACGCATATTGCCAGGAAAACGTGTAAAAAAAGTCACTATACTTCGAAATTTAGTATCATTCGCTTCCCGCGATGTTTATAGACACAAATATGCTGCTTCTTATCAGGTTTTCTGTACGATATAATAGGCGATGTAATGCTAAAAAGAAGTGGTGTAAGAACTATTAAAATGGAAGATGTGACTTGTTACAGTCAATGTTAAGCTGATGGAATGACATGCACCTAACTACTAGAAAAACAACAGCTTATCAGCAGTTAATGGGAAAGTGGTAACTCTGCAACCATCGTTCAGTTTTTGCCATTGTTGTCACAACGATTAACGAAAGCGTGTCGTGCGAACAAGTGATATAAGGTAACGGATGTAGAGAGAAATGCTATGATAATAATCATTTTGCAGAAATTGTGGTACAACTGTACGAAAGTGGATTTCAAAGTAAAAACTCTGTTTATGTTTCATAGAATCGCGAGTTACAGAGAGGAATGCAACTTGGAAAAAAACAGCTTACGTTATATTGAGAAAAATTATTTCGCCCGTTCGTTAACTGGCGCTTTAACTACATCAGCGACATCGTAGTAAACTGAAATGTTGAAATTTCCTGACTCGTTATCTTTTTATCTGTCTGAGGGGGGGAATACCACGTACGTTATCAAGAGCTACGTAAAAGATGCAAGTTTTGTATGCCGAGATGATGCTGGGAACGGTGACAGCATTACGGCAGTCAAAGAAAGATTGTCTGGAGATCACATCATTCGCGAAACGTTTCAGGTTAAAACTGGTAATTTCTTTATCTACTACAACGAGTTAGCGTTGAAATTAAATCCCAAAAGTAACCCTTTGTCTGGGACATGTAGATCATGCGCTCTCAATCGGCAGCTTAAGTGATAGCCAATTGCAATTCACCGTATAAAAATCATGTTTGCAATTAAAATCAAAACGTACACAACTTCCAAACTTGTACTCACTTATATGAAGAAAGCTGCCAAACATACTCCGGTGTTTTTGTATTTCGGATAAGGTATAACTTTATACAGAATAACAAAACCTACCTAGTCTCGCCTGAAAAACACCATTATTGAGTAAAACACTTGTGATGCGTGTAGCAAGCTTGATCGCCCAACCGAACCCACTGCAAAACATGCACAAACGCCCTGGAGGTTTCGACTGCTTTCTACAAGATGCGCTCGAACTGGAAGTTTAACGATGCAAAACAATATCGTTAAGCTTTCAAGAAATCATATTCAGTGTGTCACTGGTGTATCACAAGTACACTGTATGACACCTGTAGTAGCAGAAAACAGTGAACAAATGATACACAGCGTTTAACATCCTGGTCTAGATTTGGGGTTAGAGATACAGGTAAAAAAGTGAATGTCTTCTTCGGCGAATCAGCAAAAAGGAAGCACGCAACCAATTAGAAAACTGTTTTCCACAAAACATGAAATGGATGAAAGAGCTGAAACTTTTCCAGCATGAGGAAAGTGTACTGTACAGAACAGTAAACGGTGCAAATTCATGAAAAAAATTGGTGAGATTTGCATTTACTCAGGCTCATTCCGATTAACCAAATTGGGCAAATCCAACGATCACGCAAAGCAGTTCAAATAACTACCAAGGCTTCGTAAATGATCGGTAACGATATAATGATACCAACAAATATCCTACATATCATCTGGAAAGGATATTCTGTGCAACACATCAATGTCGCAAGAGAATTTGCTCAGCGAAAATCATTTCGAGATTTAGCATTCCTTAAAGTAAAAGTATCTCAAACGCCTAATCCACAAAAATGAATAACATCTGTCTTCGTCATTATGAAATTTAAACCGAGCGGAAGTTTTCACTGCGGAATTCGAAACTCCATTGAGGAAGCCGCAAAGCCAGTCTTGGGCGAAAATATCACTGGCCATACAAAAACTACATAATTTGTCTCTGACTGTGACGAAGATACGCAGTTCTATCGCCGTGCAGCTCAAATAAGCATCAAACACGCATGTTTCACAGGAAAAGGATCTGGACAACATCTTACGGGCAATAGACACATACAGTCCTTTCCTTTACCAAGCCTATCTGACACAGAGACAACCTTTGTTTACATTGATCGATTCTCTTGCGAATGTGTTTTCATTTAATCTAATCTCTACTAACAGTTGGTTACTTTTTTGCATGATGGCTTCATGTATCGTGTCTGTAAATCAGCTGAGTCATATGAAACAAACAATCAATTGCACAGAGCTGTTGCAACACGATGCCATTCCGCAACAATTCCGAAAAAAATCCCCTTCGTCAAAACATGAGCTCGATTTACCGGCTCCACGAAATGTTTCCCATCAACACCACCCATCTGTTCCTCGACCCGAAAGTGAGCGAGGCGCTTGGGACACGTCAAAACAGACCTGGCAGCTCACTGGCGGTAGAAGTTTTTTTCCGATCACGGTTTTAACCGCTTTTTAGGAGGTTCATCCGCAAATGTGCTATCAACCTCACGCGATGTTTTCTCAAACAGCACTGCTTTCGGCAAAACAAAGGAAACGCAAAACATCAGTTTGTTCGGAGAAACTTTCCGAACAAAATGGAAGGTGGCATCTTGAGGCAGCTGGCAACCCAGGTGTTGACACGTCCGCTTCTTCAATTCGTCTGCAAGTATATCAATAACTAAATGCTGCATGGTTATAGCGTACATACAAGAAAAGCTGCCATAGAAACATGCACCAACTGACACTTCTGGATAGTACCAGTATGCTAACATTTGTACCTGAGCCGCCTTCAGCTGGAGCAAAGCTGTGACAGTGTATGTTAATGTTCGGTAGAATATCTTGTCGTTTCTGCCATTCCTTTCTCACATCATTGTTTGCGATGGATTCACTGAAACAAAGAAAACACTTTACCACATTGCTGTACTGGCTACGACTTGGCGGATGCCGTCATGTTTTTGACGAGTCGCTACGCGTGTAAAAATGAGCACAAGTTTACAGTACATGCGAACAATGTACAATACCGCACACACAACGCCTCGGAAAAGATTTAAGGCGATGCAGAGGATGACAATGTCTCAACAGCACGCACTTCGCCCTCCATGAAGTTGTTACGACAAGGCAGACCGCACTCACAGGGGGTTCCACCTCTGATGTACAAACGGATTTTGCCACAAATGGGTGCAAATCATGAACCTGGAAATCGAGTGCTCGAGCCATCACACAGCCGAGTTCAAGCAATTCGCAATCTACTTCGAGTCTATTCGAGTCATACACGATGTAGCTTCGAGTCCGAGTCGAGTTGCGACGTGCATCGTGTCGTTAGAGCCAAATAATTTTAAACAAGGACGGGTAATGTAGAGGTTTTAGGCCTGGAACGCGGGAGAATAATTGTAGTTTTCGCATGAAATTCGGCTAAAATTTTTCAAATTTTGTCGGAAAAGTTTGGTTTTTGCAAAAAAGGTTCTCCACTGAAATACATTACTCAGCAAGTGCCAACTCGAGTGGAGTCTTACCGAAAAAAAGACTTGAGTCGCGACATTCTCTACAGAAAATGTCTAGATTCATCCGAAAACACGACATGAGCCTTCAACATCACTACCTATTGTCATGGTGGTTGCAGAAAAAAACTTGCAAAGTTAATTGGGCACAAAAAACGTTCAGCAACAGAATGATAATGAATGTGTGCACGGGCGCTGCACATTGAGAGATTCTGTCACGCATACCAAAAGAGATGTAACTCCTTTTCGCGCTTAACCAGCAGGTGAGTTCAACACAAGCAGCAAAACTCTTGATTGAAATGCACCATGCCTAAAGGGTTGTAAATGGAAAAGGCGCGCATCAATAAGTGTCAGACACGTTTTTTCAAAACTGGCTTTTCAGCTTAAAAATTATTTTGTTGTGCTTAATTTCGCGGTTTCCTCAGAGTGTTAGGAACAAAGTTTGGGGAAAGATTGCATCGCCCTCGTGCCCAAGGCCCTCGCGAATAAGGGGCGTGAGCGACACACAACATTACAACTTTGTGATTCAGCTTTGGCGCAAACGAAATGTAAGTTGTAATCTTTCTTCATGTCAATAACAATGTTTAAGAGCAGAAATAGTAATCACATCTTACTTGCTTTTTCCAATGCTTTTGTCAAGCATGCCATTGAATGCATCCAAAAACTCAACAGCAATCGCCGGTAAATTCATTATGACATGCACCTGAAGCTTGGGGTTCTGACTGTGATAAACGCAACTTGTGATAAATGAGAGATCGAATGGATTTTATTAGTCAGTGAGAACCAAGGGATAACATAAATATACAAAAGAAAAAGATGCCAAACCCGCACGAACAAAGCGAAGAACTACCGAGAGTTACTTTCGCAATGATCTCAGTTGAGTGCAATACTATCCAAGTAATTACACTACGCTTAAAGTTGTAGAAGCAGTTGTGATGTTTTCGCGTGAACACTGCAATTCTTCGAACGAGCCAAGGGCTTTGCATCAAAGTGAAGTGCAACGTTAACGCGTTTTCTCTGCGTACCTGATACTTCCGATAAGGGGGTATTAGTGTACACAGTAACGTCAATAAGTTTCAATGGTCACAATTTGAAATCTACAGCTTAAACTTACTTTTCCAACAGGAAGGCTTTCAGCTCTTTGACTAAGAACTCTCTTCCATCCATGCAAAACGCTTTTAATTCCGTTTTGTTTAATTTAGCGTTATGAACCAACCACTTGTAGGATTCAGGATTGAGATCGTTGGCGAAAACATGACAACCTGCAAAAAGTTTAAGTGTAATTTTGTTTTCACATAAAACGGCAACACGCCATCGTTATACCAATATTAAAAATGGACGATATGTACGACACAGTTCGAGGAAAAAATTCGATGTCTGCCAACATTTTCAGAAACCACTCAAAGATAGTTGCAGTCAGTCTCATCTAATCATTATCAGCAAGACCAATTACAGTAGGATATTTCCTTAGACTAGGTTACGCAGCACCAGATGCTGAGGAAGATGGTGAAAAGAACGAGAGCGTGACCCAAGGCGGGAGAAAAATTGCATGTCTTTCAAAACAACTACTAGGGCAAGTTTTGTCCACAAAGTCAAGTTTTTGCCAGTAACTTTTCGCGGCGTGGCTTTTGATAAGAGTTCCGGAAAAAACAGGTTTCAGATTCTTGATCTAGTAGGCCAATAAAAAACCATTTTTTAATTTTCGGGTAACATGTTTCATAAACAACACCGTTGGTCATACGTTTCTTTTGTACTGGCGAGAAAAACTGATGATCAATAACTTTTGCCCCAGTTTGCAATCTTGCCGATTTTTTAGTACAGATTAGAACCTCGTGTCACAATTGAGCGATTGTGATACAACAGTTCAACAAAGACGAAATTATGTGCGACTGTGTTGCGATGGAATAGCTGCGACAAGTAGGTTTAACACATTACTCCCGTCGTGATTATGAACTCAGTGATGATTCGAGACTTGTCGATGACGATGCACTAATAGTATTGCCAACTGACATATTTACATGACATATATCGAGAATACAGCGTATTTTGAAGCCCTTTGGTATATTTTGTTTGGTATATTTCTGGTAGATTTTGCAGTTACCAGTTTGTATGACATACGCCAAATTCTAAACTTCTCTTTTAGGTGAAATATGCAACAAATTCATTAAAAAAAACAACTATATACACTGCAACTGCTGTCACTATTCACTGCACTATTAAGGCATTGAAGTCGGTTTTGTCATCGATCTATAGATATTGTACTATCGCCTGGTAGTTACCTGACACAACCTGATAATCAAACGTGGCAGTTGTAACGATTTGCAATGGACCAAAGAAATGTTGAAACTTTGCTGTTGATGTGTCCGAAAACAATGGTGATGAACTAGATAAATTTCAGATACTGAAGTAATTATCATATTTCTTTCAGGTTAGCTATCACCTTGAGCATAAAATTTTCGTGCACATATTGTAGATCAGTGGTTCCCAGCGCGGTGCGTACGCTTAACAAGGGGCAATTTGATTTTTAAGGGGCCATCGAGGCCGACTGACGAGGTCTGAGTCCAAATTTTCGAATTGAATTTTTATTTCATTTTATTTCTCATGTATGCTGTGCTTTTTGGAAGCTCGTTTAAACCAAAGTATTTGCGTTTTAAGCTTCTTAGCTGAAACGGAGTTCAGTTCTTAAATCATAAGATTTATACATCACTTCAAGGGGGGCAATCAGGATTTTAGAAGTCATTAGGTAGGGCATGGGCAAAAATGTTTGAGAACCATTGCTGCACAGTAGATCATTAATCTTTATGCCTTGATTAATTGAGTTGTGGAGTGAAAAGTGAAGTTGAATGTTCTTATTGTATACACAGTAGGTGCTGTTGCTAAGCGGAGTTGTAACACGGGCCGGGTATTTCGGGTGGGGCCGGGTTTCGGGCAAGGTTCGGACTTAAGTTTGTCACAGTTTTTCGGATACTTTTATCGCCGGTTACTGTTGAAGCAATCGAGGTAATTAAATCTTCAATAAAATTTTGGCTTTCGGGCCCAAATCGGGCTTTAAAAATATATGTCCAGCTCGAGCCAGGTTCGGACTTCAAAATGAGGCCTGTTTACATATCTGTGCAGAGTATACAATGGTATATTTCACGCACAAAGAAAACAAGTCAATGACACTTAATAGATTTGTTTTATTTGAAACCTGTGATCTTAGCATGATCAACACTAGGAATGACTATGGTTGTTGAACTATACACTGCAGTTGAACAGTTCGTTTTTTTCTTTCTGCCGACCTGCTTGTTTTTCCATTCGCTGAGTTCAAGCTTATCGCCAAAGTAAATCTGTGGTGCCAGGCTCTCATTTAAATTTTTTCCTTGTGTTTAAACCACTTCCTAATTTGCAACGGACTTTGTTCCACTTGTGACAACTGTGTTGGCGCCAAAAGAAATATTATGGGGACTAAACGCCTCAAATGGGGATGAACAAAGAACGTGACCGCTTTATAAACTTTTTAGTGTGTTGGGAAGTTATTAAAGTAAGGGGGCATCATCTTCGACAGCCTGTACTGTGCGACAGTCACTGCCTGTTTAAACTCAACCCTCTGTGGGAAAAATCATAGTGGCTTGCCTCAACTGTGATATGTGATAAGGGTTTTGTGAGTTGTTAGCACAAGCTTGAGTTATGCAGTGAAAGCTTGCTATATAGTTTGGTTTTTCGTGTGTTGTGAAAGGTAAACATATTTCGTATATTTTGAAATACAATTTATTATATTTGCTTTGCGTGGAGTTCGCAACACTGTTTAAACGCTTAAGTTTTATGAACCGATTGTGTTTGAACAAACGCTCTGCTCAAGATTTAAAGCAGCTTTGTCGAATCCGCGGCACAACAAGAGATGAATGAGTTGTTACATGCCATATGACGTTATGAAAATGTAGAATAGCAGAGCAGTTGGTTACGTTAACACTGGTTAAGCAAAAACCGCACACAAAGTTAGCAACGTAGTTAAAGCTGTATATAAATGATTCTTCAGTGTGTACAGATTTCAGTATGTAGCGAGTAGGAAACAATCGTTTCACCAATGCCTCAACATCTGTCCTTTTGCCAGCAAAGGCGTCAATTGCGTTTCTAACATTCATAGCACCTGCGCGATAGTGCAGCGAAAAGGGTTTATACTTGTGCCGATCCTCTCGTGAGAGAAGTTAGAGAACCAAAATCTACACAGTACAAAGTAGGAACTAGCATTTCGAGTGCTGCGTGCAGTTTCTCTACTTTGGTACATTAAAATTATATAGTCCAGAGATTCTGAACCTGGTGCAAAGGAGCAAATACCTTACGTGGGGAGTCAACAACCGAGTTTGGGAGACAGTTCACTTTTTTTGCCCCACGCTCACCCTGCGTCTGACAATACACGTTGAACCTGTGTGACGTGATAATATTGGACCTGGTGAATGTTACATGCTGTGGATTCTGGAGTCCGCTGCTTATACAGACGCGAACGTATAACGTTGTGTTGAGAATTGTTTTCTCGTTGATTCAGCGTTCGTTCTAGTAGACAACTCATGAAACATTAAATTATTTCATCAATTCTGCGTTAGGTCAACAAAGTCAATTATTCAGTTTGCAGGTCAATAAAGATTTGCCCTCATAATATAATTACACACCTTTCTTCGCGGCAGGGACAGCAAAAGGTCCGACTCCGGCGCAGACATCAAAAACGACATCGTCTTTTTCAATCACATCCACAAGCCGGCGATGTTCGGTGCTCAATCTACTGTTCCAAAAAACCTATGTGGGAGCAAAAATTTTTGAAAATTTTGTTGACAAAAGAAACGCTTATTTGACAGAACTAACGCTTTTATAACAAAAATCAGTCATATTATGAAAGCTCACTGAAGCTACATCGAAGACGATACATACATTTTTTACCGGCAGTTTTATAAAAAACAAATAAAAACGTTTTCTATCCACAGAAAAAAACACTAAGAGAACATCAGCACAATGCAGTGCGAACTTTCCAATTTCACACAAAATAAAATCATATTTTTAAAATTCGTTGAAACAGCGAAGCGTAAAAACTGTTTTGAAAAAAGACGATCAAATCACGTGCGCGAGCGTCATCCACTGGTTGAGACCACACAGCGTGAAATGGTGCTGTCTGAACATAGCGATGAAATATTTATAGACATTATTAGACACACACAGTGCCAAGTAAGCTCTACGCCTTTTATACTTAAGCGACTTACGAATCATCATTAAAAGTTTGTGGGAATAGTCGAATGTATATTCTGACCGACGCATGCCAACATGAGACTTGACACAGCAAAGAACAAAACAGTTTTCAGCAAGTTGGCTTTGTCGTTTAAAGCGATTATTGCCGTTGTAGTAATGGCAGGGTAACTTCTTCATCACTGAAGTTCCTACATTCAAGCCATACGTAGGTCCTACCTTAGAAAAATCAAACTTGAATTTTAACCCGTATTCCACAGTAGTTACTATGTAGTCCTCTTCACCAGCTATAAGCTCGAGTTCGAAGTTTCTGAATTCATTTTCTATTATCTGTGGTTTGTTCACAACAGTTTTTGCGGTTGGAATTTTGTCCAATAATACCTAGGAATAAAAACTGATTCGTTCGGCAAGTAGAAAACAAACGCCTTAAAGCATAACACCAACTCTTTTAAGCACAGGTAAGAGACAGTGCGCGGGAGAACTCTTAAGGATGAACAATCTATATCATTACACTCCGTATAAATGTTTGTTTATTGCTAATTTTAATCTTATGTTTCCAAGATGCAAGCCACTAGGAGCCCGCTTACGACAACCAAGTACATGTTAATGGATGATCCTTCAGCACAAGTTGGTTAAATCTCCAAATTGATTGACGTATGGGTTGCCATAACAACACATCCGAATTATATTTATCCTCAGACATCTTGACTGGAAGAGCTTGTTTTCCAACTGGTTCGAACACCACGGTGCATAGGAAATTTTGATTTTATTTAATTATTTTTCAGATAACTTGAGTTTGCCAGCTGACAACTATTTGACAATTCGTAAGAGTCAAAATATAAGGAATTTCACAGCCTGAACTTTATCAGTGAAATATCTTGACAAAAGTTGCACAGATCAGTTACCTGTCCAATTAATCCTTTGTAAGGTAAAAGATGTTCACGGAGATTCACATGAGCAATGTGACCAGTTTGAGTGTATGATGACAAAACTTCTTCCGTAGGAATCACAGCCTTTAAAATTTGCCCAGTTCTGAAATTTTCATAGCTGAAACACAACACAAAATGCCAAATTAACGACCATACTTCTATTTTCACAACCATTATTAACAAATTGAAACCGTTTACGGAAGACAATAATGGAGAAACGAAACTGCAATATGCGAAACTGGCACTGACATCAAGCATACCAATAGCGTCGTTTAACAATACAACTTTCGGAGCATCTCTCTCCGTAGCCTCCCTGGAAAAGTAAATGCCAATTACCTTGAAAACATATGTGCGAAATAATGGAACAAAGCTTGAGGATACCCAGTGCGGGTTTTCGCACTGGCCGTAGGTAGCACTACAGACCAAGTTTTCACTCTCCAATAAATATTCGAAAAGTCTTGGGAGTATGCCAAAGATGTCAATGCATGTTTTATCGCCATCGAAAAAACACACGAACAGCTGCCTCGGAAAAAAACTTTCGGGAGTGCTGCGAGAGTACGGTGTTGACGACCGCCTATTACTGGACGTCAAGTTATTCTATTCCTGTTCAGATATTTCTGTCCGTGATGGTGGCGCTCACCGTAGGTGTTGGACTTCGACAAAGGTGTGTGCTTTCACCCCTCCTCTTCAGGCCCGCAATCAGGGGGGGTCAACCAGGCAATTGCTCCTTCGCGAATTTTTTTAAAACATGCTTAGCGGTTAGGTACAACAACAAGTTACCATTATTTTGCCCCCACGAAAATAGTACAAGTTACAATCATTTTGCCCCCTCCCTGAAAACATCAGATCTATGGTTATGGACACTGCTCCTCTTCATAGTCTATGAATCGGATAGACAGTTACAGCCGAGTCGACGGGGCGTCACTGTTGGGATCTACAGGATCAACCATTTGCTTTTTGCAGACGGTTTGCTTCTGCTTGCATGCTTTAAACAAGGCCTTCGACATGTATTTGATCGGTTTTCAGCTGCGTGCGACCAAGCGGGAATGAAAATTAGCATTAAATCGAACGAGGAATCATGTTCTTCCAGAAACCCAAGCCAGTACACACTGCAAGTATGCAAAAATACACTACAATAGTTCGAGAAGTTCAACTACCTCGGGGCGATATTTATAAATATTGACATACAGTTTGCAAAGAAAACGCAGGTATGCGTGAGCTTTATCACTTTTTGGTCACAAAACTTTAGCTTTCAAACCAGGGCTGTGGAGCCCAAGCAATTTTGGATGGTGGAGCCGGAACCATAAAATTTTAGATGGCGGAGCCGGAGCCTGAAATTTGAGTTCCCGTTCGATAGACACAGTTTGCGGGGCAAGCGAGTTTTACAAATAACACAATTGTTTTTAGTTTTTAATGGACCAAACCGTTTTGGAGCCGGAGCAAAAAAATTAGATGCCTAGAGCTGGAGCTCGAAATTTTAGTCCCGGCTCCACAGCCCTGTTTCAAACACCGCAAAGCTGTCAGTTTCTAAATCGGTCTTTGTTTCGATCCTTATCTACTGTCATAAATCTTGGGTAAGTACCATCTCAAGTACAAACGGCAAAGATGGGATTTTTGCGAAGAGCTCTTGGTGTGACACTTCCCCAGAAGGTGCGCAACTGTAAAATTCGTAAATCCCTGAATGTGGAGCCACTTCTCTGATGAGAGAAGTCTCGGTTACGTTGGTTCGGTCATGTGACGAGAATGTCCCAGGAAACATTGGTACTGGCTACACCCACAGGAAAGCGGCCCAGAGGTCGACCAATGATCAGGTGGCGTGATAACATCTCCGACCTTGCATGGCACTGTCTCGGTGCGGAGCCAGCAGAAATATCTGAGATTGCTGAAAACTGTGAGGTACAAGTATTTCGAGTCCTTCTAGGACTGCTGTCCCATGACCCTGCCCAGGGGAAAAGCGGGTTTGAAAATGAAGGAATCAACAATAAATTTTTTTCAAAACATCGGTCATATTGAGCCCACAGATATATAAAACAACTGTGGTTTAACATGTGCAATTGCCTATTATTCCCAATCCCAAATTTTCAGATGATGAATCATAAATGCACAAGAAAATGCCAGCTAGTATGATTATTACACAAGCGCAATGCTCATACAAAAGATCTGACACAATATACAGACAAGGCAAACGTAGATGTAGAAGCAAACAAATTTTTGGGGGTACGAAGGATATTTTGACCGAAAAATTTTCTTGCGGAAAACTTCACCACTACAAATTTTCTGAAGAAGTTGGTTGCTCATTATCAACTCACACGAACTTTTTAGTACATGCAGTTTCCTTTTTTTGGAAGTCAAAAAAATTTTTTGGAGTACAAGAAGTTAAAGTCAGACCTTTCATATTCTTTAGTTCAGTCAGACTCATTGAGCACTCAGTAGGAAACAAACGTGTCAAAAATTTTGTGTCGGCATTTTCAGATATTTTGCCTTGATTTTCAACAAATCAAAACTTTTGGGGATGCACTTGCACCCTGCTGCTACACTACTGAAGGCAAATGCAAGAACACATGCAGGTAAGCACCAGTAAGGTAAATATTTGCAAGAGTTTGGGCAGAGTTTTTTTCCTTGGCAGAACATCCTTGGTTCCATTAAAAGTTCTAATAACAGAAAACACCTCAGAGCATTGGATGGTATGGTGCGATCCCTAAATTAACAGACAAACACAATGTTCATAATCCACTGTTTGTGCATTGCTGATAAGATGTATCTACTGTGGCTGCAAAATCTGTTTTAACATAGCTTCATGTATGAAGGTATTTGATTTAAAAAACTTACCCAATATAGCACTCATGGTAGTGAATTTCTTCAGAACTACAGAGCTCTCTGGGATTTAAAGAGCACTCTTCTTTTAACAGGTCCATTGTTGTTCCTGGCTGTAGAAGAATCAGTTTGTACTCTGATTGATCTAGTTTGGCTGATATTTGGAAACTGGGCTCAACCACTTGGCGATTGTTTAATAATCGAACCATTTTAGACTTGACTTTTTTGATGCAATTTTTCATGAATTTGTTTTGAACTGCAATGGATGGAAGAACAACCTTTTTTCTGAAAGCATTCCTGTGAAAAAGCAAAACAAACAAAACCCATCTCATAAACAGCATATCAACCAAGTTGCAGCACAACGTTTGTCACAATGAACAGCAAGTCTTTGTAACATACTAAATTCTGACGTAAACTGCGCTTAAAACTGATGAAAATCATGTGCAGAAGCCAAATCAAAGGCATTTGAAGGTAAAAATGTGCATGAAGCAAATAGAAGATGGTGAATAAAAAATGCAGAAAACAAATTACCAAAACAACCTCCATAAACAAAAACTTTGGGTTGATCTGAAGACACAAACTATGAGGAATACCAAAATATAACATATATATAATATTTAAATTCAATAAGGATTGTAATTTTTACAAATTCAACCTAAATTTAAGGTCTAAAACATTTATATATTTTGATAAGGTCTAAAACATTAAATACAGAAAAAGAATTAAAATTTGAAAAAATGATGTAGAAATAGCAGTGCTTAGTGAAACCAAGTGATTTCAAACAGAAATCTCAAGATAGAAAAGACAGCTGTCAATTTATGTTTCAAGGTCTACCTGAGATACATGCAACAAACGAAAAAGTGTAGTAAAAAATTGAAGTACAAACCTGTTTAAAACAGTCATCCCACGAACTGCAAGTGGAGGTTCAATAGAACTTGCTTCAGGATTCATAGCTATTTTTATGTGCAAAAATAAGTATCGAATTTGTCTAAGCATTTGGGATCAACCAACAATATGTTTTAAAATAGTCTACATGTGCACTTAATCTATGAATATACCACCCAACTTTTCTGCACGTATAAAACATCAAAACTAACTGAGAGCACAAACGCTGAATAAGGCCTCTGATAACAATTGTGTTACAAAATATTTCTAGAAAAAGGCTTAAAGTCAACTACCTTTATGTCAAACCAGGGGTCGGGAACCTATGTGGCTCTTTTGATAACAGCATCTGGCTCGCTTGATATTTTCTTAGCACGATTGTTACAAATGAAACTTTTTCTGTAATTTTCCATCTACCAGACTACAAAGCCATCAGCAACATCATGCAGCACTTGAAGTCGCATTAACAGTAAGAAGCATGTTATTAAAGAGAAAATTCAGACATTTACGATTGTTTAAAATTGTTGACTTTGCTTAAAAATGCACACGTTAGTTAGTAAGTTTGTTGCATTAAGTGTTGAGAAATATTATATGGCTCTCATGGAAATACAATTAAAAATATGTAGGTTTCATGGCTCCCTTAGCCGAAAAGGTTCCCAACCCCAGTGTTAAACCAACAGACATCCATGCAAAAATATTCCAATTGTTTTTAGCTGGCAACAAGCATTTAATGATCACTCAACTGAAACAGCTTTCTAAGAACCAGACAAGTATATATAGAGTTAGAACTAATGCAATGGCATGAAGCTGACAGAGTTGAAGTGTAGCACAATCAGCATGAATATAAATTGGCAATAGAGTGAAACTATATCAACAGAACAGTACCAGAAAATAATGTCAGGCTCTTTGGACTGCAGTACTACGTCAATATTGGTGGTTGCCATTTTCTAAAAATCCTATGTCAGCAATAACACCCATTGCAATGCATGATGCTCACACATAAAGCTGATCTTTGAACCGTCAAGTATGTAAACTGCACATGAAGTCAAATAGGCAGATGAACTGCAAGGTCTCTCTGATGAAGAGCAGGTAATGTCGCAAATCATGCAATGCAGTGAAGTTGAGTAAATTTATGTGTGGAAGACAGCAATGGGGTGAAACTATAACAATAGAACAGCACCAGAAGCTAATGCCACACTTCAGGAACTATAGCAATGTGTCAAACAGTGGTAACCTTTTTCTATGAATCCAGTCTCAGCAATGGAATATGGTAAAAGACCAAATGAGTATCGTGGACTTAAGATTTGGGAGACAGTTGTTAATTCACTGCAACGAGCGTCTTCTATTATATTTATAAAATATGATCGAGCACACCATATCTCTCAGTATACAGTATAAGAAGGCACAGCACTGGTTTTCTTTTTCCCGGTCCTTGAGCCTCTATCATATTGTGTAGCTCACCTTATCAGTAATCACTTATCACCCAGTGTTGCTCTAGATGTGTGATAAGTAAGTGTATTGTTTTTTTGCGATGAAATGATGGTTCACACAGTCAACAGATCATGCAGTATTGCATAGAATATAGGTTAATGCAGAAGCCATGTATAGCAATAATTTAAAAGAGTTTTGTTTTTTTGTTAATTTTGGTGACGACAATTGGCGGCAGGCCGAAGCCTGAATTGTGCTTCTTGCTGGGGTGGTTGAGGTGAATGCTATTGCCCAAGGAGCGCTACAGCAATTCACTCAGTGGTTGTGGATCGAGCACCCAACCTTCCAGTTGGGAGGCGGACACATTACCACTGAGCTATTGCTGCCCAAGAGAAGAGTTCCATACAGGCAACAAACATTTACTGGTTCCTTTGTCACAAAGCATTGGTGAAAGACGGTGAGGTCATCTAGTCTAGCAAACCCTGCAGTACAACTTCCAGTACTATCAGTAGTCACATGAAAAGAAAAGACAAGATAATCCACTAAAAAGAAAAAGGTCAGGCATTTTGTGCTGTTATACTGTGTTTGTTAATCAAGTCAAGCAGATCACTTTTTTTCTTTGTATAAAAATATCTGTGCTGCTGCTGTTTTCTTTTCGTTTTGTTTCAGGGCACTGAAGATCAGTCACCACTCACCACCACCTTTTGACTCATCCGATATCCATGGCAATACTCTCATCTTCATGGCATGGAGGCATCTTCCATCCTCCAACATATATCCACATGGTCATCCGGATATCCAAGCAGTTTCTGCCACTTAACTTATGATTTTCAAACTGCTTTTGAGCTTTTGTTTGCATGGATGTGAAAAGCTTATGTTCACCTGAACAGTTTCATTTTGGTTGGGTTTATACTTTCTCTGTTCAGCTTAATTCCCTGCAGAACTGGTTGCAAGCAAGCAGCTCCAGCAAAACTGTGTGGAACATTCTGCAAGCACCCCTCTTTGACTGCATTATTTGTTATCCCATTTCACATGCAACTTTTTTTCATTCACCAAGTGTTTCATTGTCAGTTCTTGTAGGGACACCCGACACAATAACTGTTTTGTTTTTAGGTGTCTCAGCAGACTGTTTATTTTGGAAATGTGAAAACGAATGATGATACAGCTGATGACGATACATTTTGCGAATGACGATACAGCTGTGGTAAGGATAAACTGCTTTGCTCCTCCCAGTGTTGGTCATGTCCAAACACCGTTTCTGTAATGTGCACTGGTGTATAGCTAACTACTTTTTGTGCTCTTGTGTCTGTGATATGGACCATGAGTCTGCAATAAAATATCAATATATTATAAAACATTTCCAAGCAGTGGCACATCTAGCCTGGCAAAATGGGGTCTGTCACAGAAGAACAGATTTTGATGCTAGTTTTTAAAATATAATCAAGCTTTCTACAGGTACGGTGTCATAAGAGTGAAGACCCAATCAAACTAGCACAAACAAGCTATTCAGACAGTGATACTGGTCGTATCATCCAAACGCACAAGGACCTTTGATCAAGTTATGTCAGCAAACTACAACTTCATTTTACATCCATTTATTGCATCACCATTGTTTTCTTGTCATGTGGCAAAGTTGGGGATCGCATACGCGGTACTGTGAAAGCATGTGCCTTATGGAACAGTCAGAAAAAGTCAGCAATACAACAGCGAAGACCCTGTGCGGAAATGATGCTAAGCGAAGACGATTCGACCTTCACCGGGAAGGGGACCCGCTTAGAACACGAATATTACATAATGTGTACTGCACTTGTTGCAAGATGCAAAGAAGCACCATTGAGGTTAGTGTGTTGGGCCTCTGAGGAAGTTGAAAAGGCATGGCGTAAAAACTGTGCACCGTTGGTTAGGGTGCATCAGGAGCCCTCAACTTTGTTCAAACAACTTCTACCTAGTGTTGAAGTGTTGCATTTTGTTAAAAAATGAGACCTCTAAAATTTTTTCACAATTGGTTGATGTTTAGGGGTGCATCGGGACTCCCAAAGTTTGACCTGGGAGGCAAAACTTGCAAATAATGAAATTTGGCCATAACTTAGTAACCACTTGGAGTAAGAACATGATTTTGGTGTTTAACCCAACTAAAATACATACCAGCTATTCATTAAAACTATCAGAAAGACCTGAAAGGTTAAGCAATTTCTATTTGCACTGATTTTTGTTAAAATAAATCAAAATTATGTGTTTTTCACAACAATGTTCAAAATTTTGTCATATATTCTTCTTCAACAAGTCTTAAGCCCTGGTGGTGCTGCCAGTGATGTGTTCGAATCATATTTGTCGAGTCACAAGCCCTTCGAGTCAGTTGCCCAATACTCTTTCAGCACTTTTGCGATCAGGTAACTTAGATCTAAGTTTATATTTGGTGAAAGCAGTTTTTAACATACATTTTAGTTCTCTTCTCCACTCTCAGACAATTCCACAACTCTAGCCTAACCTTGCTGCAACAAATATAGCCTATCTCCTTCTGTGTCATATGCTCCAACAAAAGACTCAAAGTAAAAGTATGAGGCTGACTGCCATGATCATGATTAGTGTTTCCAACCATGGTTGTTGGGCTATTATCTACTACCCAAAACCCGTTTTTTTTACTAAAACACCAGGATATTTTGAAAGATCTGAAATTGCTGTTGCATTCAAATATTGGTCATTGTGATGGCTATTTGTTCGATAAACACAATGCTACTGTTATGTCATAATTAACAGCTAGCTTTTTAGTCTTTTCGCTAGTACTGCTATGAGTTCTTCAATGGTTAGGCTATAGGATAAGCTACTGCAGTTCTAGTTAGTTCATTTACAAGTATGGCAAAGAGTCGGTTTGAAGATGTTAGTGATCGAAGAAAATCAGAAGTTTGGAGTCACTTCTTATACAACAAGGCTCAGGAAACAGCAAAGTGCAACTTGTGCTCCGTTATATTAAAAGCAGGAGGTTCTAGAACTAAAAGTTTGATTAACCACTTGAAATCAAAGCATAGAATCCATGTGAAAGGATGCTATGAAGCAGTTTCTGAGGATGCAAAACCCAAATCGAAACTTGTACGTATTGAGGCTTACTCTAAGAATGAGAAGGAGTCCCTCAGTGAAGTCATAGCTTGGTTAGTGTCCGTCGATGGTTTGACTTTCAATCAAATTGCAAACAGTTTTCTTATCAAACGAGCTTTCAAAACCGATGGTTATTTTCTGCCCACTAGTCCCCAAAACATCCGTGATCACTTCATGAAAGAGTTTGAAAAGACCCTCAGGATTGTCAGCGAAAAAGTTGACACATCAAGAAGAATGGATGGCGTTTTTCAATCAGTTTCAATGAGGCAACTTCAGTCAGGAATTGCCGATACATGAATCTCAATCTGCATCACGAACAGAGCTTTCAGTCTTTTGGTACGACTCGTTTTAAAGGTAGCATGAAGACTGAAAAAGCAATCGAGCTTGTTCGAGAAAGACTTTCAAAGTTTAATCTTACTTGGACACGGACATCGTGAGCACGACCACCGACAGGGCTAGTGTTATGATAAAATTTGGTCGAGATACAAGACCTTTGCACATTGCGTGCTTAGCTCATGCAATTCATTTGTGTGTTTGTGATGTATTATACAAAGAGAACCTAAAGAATAACGATTGTAATAATCAAAACAATATTGCCAGGGAAACTGAGGAAGAAGAGAGTGATGAAGCTGAAAGTGAAACTGCTGAGGACAACCTAGTCGATGAACTGCCACTTGTGGTTTTGGATTCTGAGTTTCAGACTACATCATTGCAAAGATCTGCAAGACAGTGAAGCTGCTCACAATCTCTGCAATGCGCAATGATGGTGATCTGCAACCTCAAACTATTGCTACTTTTGGAAAAGAGAAAGCTATTTTCCTTGATTGCAAAACTCAGTGGCATAGTTTACTCAAAATGCTTCATCGTTTTTATGAGCTACGCAAGGAAATAAAAGTAGCAATGATGCAGCTTGAGCAAGAGTTTGAGTTTCCTAATGATGAATTGGAGAAGACAAAAGAGCTTTGTGAAGCCCTTGCTCCAATTGAAATGGTCGCCAAGTACCTTTGTACAGAAAATGCTGACCTGCTATTGGCTGAAAAAGTAGTGATGTTCACCCTGAAGAAGCTAAGAGAACAGGGTACAGAGATGAGTAAGATCTTGCAGGAGCAGTTTGAGATACGTGTGCAAGAAAGACAAAACCATGAACTGATTCACTTATTGCAGTATTTGAGGTCTCCTTCTCTTTTGGAATCTCTTTTGGAAAAGACTCATCCACAGAGTTCTTGCAATCGTGTGGAAGTGGATCAAGTTGAACTCCATACATCTAATGCTGAAGATGGTCAGATCAAGAAAGAGCCCAAAAATATGACTCTTTCTGAGGAGTTTGCCCCATTTTTGGAGAGTGAAGACCACACAACTATTCTGGTGCAGGAAGAGATCCAATCACAAAATTGTGAAAAAAGAAATGACTCATTTTGAGGCAACGAAAAAGAGGCCTGATAACCTCAAAAATTGTACCATGCACTACTTACCATCAAGCCCACATAAGTGGAGCCGGAGAGGGCTTTTTCAGCCATGGGACTATTCATTACAAAACTGAGAAACAGACTGAATGGTGAGAGTATCAATGCTTTGATATTCATTCGTCAGTTTTATAAAAGTCAATAAGAACTGTGCTTTACTTTTATTAATTCATTGATAAATTACGCATTGAAGAACAGTAGTAATTTCGAAGTTGCACGGTTTCTATTGAGCAAAATCATACTTATTTTAAAACCCGAAAAAAAAACGGGTTTTAAAATTTCGACCAGAATTGGAAACACTAATCATGATATGTAAATACTTCATTAAACCATGATGTATTGTATCCTACAATGCGTTGTGTGCTGCTGGCTCCTCAGTGAAAAGCTGAGGCTCATCTCTAACTCAGTCTTAGGTGGAACACTTAATCCAGAAAAACCAGCATAACACCTGCCAGGCGGCACAGTTAAAACATAAAATTGACTCTAGTCATGCTATCACTGGATACTGCTACTACCGTTTTTGGGGAAATAACCAAATATGTGTGAAATTTCGTGAGAAATAGATGAGTGCGCAAAATTGTAACAAAAACAAGCACTGCATGACCTCCAATGCACATGCTGAGGAAAGGCAATGTAGAAAATTGATATAATCATCAACATGATACAATTGTCATTACTGCATTTCTTCTGTGTCACAATACACAGCAAAAAGACACACAATTTCTAAATGTCTTCTGTGTTCACAAGACACAGCAAAAAGTTCTAAACTCTGTTTCTTATGACACAAGCTTGGATGTCTTCTTGTTTCATTCCACCATTTGTACGAAATTCTGTTGTAAGAACCTTGTAACGGACTTTTTCACAGCAGATGATTACCTTGAACTTGTTGAGCTTTGTCTTATCTTGGATAGGAAAACATTCCTTTCAAAAGACCAGAAGTCCAGAAAGCAAGTTATGCAAGTAAAATATTTTTGCTTGAAGCAAGGATCCTATAACTACCCCGAAGCACCATCATCACAGAATGCAGCGGCTACAGCTAAATATTTCTTTTGCATGTCACTCTAATTTACTCTGTGATGGTTTACCAGCAGTTGTACTGTTGATGGGCTTACAATGAATGATTTGCGACTTTGCGAAGATCTTCTGTTGTATCAGCATTAGGCTGTTGACAGCTCAGTTTCAAATAGTGCTGTCAAAGCATTTAGTCGCCATCTGTGGTATCTTACTTTAGAAATGGTTCCACTCTCATTGTTTAGCTGCAAATTGAATGAGGTGGAAAAACTAGAATTGGTAGATTGCTTGTTAGCTCTTAAGCCAAAACAACCAATCCCCTTAAATAGTACTGGGTATGGTAAGCCAAACTTCCCAGAAAAATATTGACAGCTGCCATACTTTGGCACACTTGGTTATCTTTACTGTCTTAAATAATGATCATTCCTTTCTGGTTGAAGATGCTCTAAACTGGCCAGGCCCACCAGTATGTCTATCACAACGCTGCTGTCAAAATTGATGCCATTAATACGATAAATAACTATACTGAACATGGTGTTAAAACTTGGATCAGATGTGTTTGCTGCAGCAAGGTCTTAGCGATGCTATCAAAATTTCGTACAAGTGGTGGAACAAGACAGAAAAAAACATGCAAGCTTGGGTCAACCAAGAAATAAGAAAATTACAGAAAATTGACATCTTTTTGCTGTTCCAAGTATTGTGATGCAGAAGAAATACAATAGTGACAATTGTATCGTGCTGATGATCATCGTTTTTTTATAGTCATCATGGTCATTGGAGGTTCTACCAGTGGTGTAGCCAACCCAAAACTTTGGGGGAGAAATGTTTGACTTCAGGCAAACAACATCACTTTTGTTTGGGACGCCGCTTCTCAAAGCACAAAATTACTAGATCTGCTAAAATTTGGAGCGCATGGACCCCTTGGCTCCCCTGGCTACACCTATGGGTCCTGCACTGCTTGTTTTTCATGAGAAGTTTGCACACACAGCTAGTTTTTTACATAATTTCACGAATATATGTTTATTTCAGCAAAAGTGGTATTAGCAATACCACCAGGGCTTAAAACTTAACCAAGAAGAAGAGCACAGAATAGAAGTTTAAACATTTTCATAAAAACACATACTTGTGATTTATTTTAACAAAAATCAGTGCAAATGGAAATTGCTTAACCTTTCAGGTCTTTCTGATAGCTTTAATGAATAGCTGGTATGTATTTCAGTAGGGTTAAACATCAAAACCATGTTCCTATTCCAAGTAGTTACTAAGTTATGGCCAAATATCAATATTTGCAAGTTTTGCCCCCAGGTCAAACTTTGGGAGTCTCGATGCACCCCTAAACATCAACCAATTGCGAAAAAATTTTAGAGGTCTCATTTTTTAACAAAATGCAACACTTCAACACTAGGTAGAAGTTGCTTGAAAAAAGTCGAGGGTTCCTGATGCACCCTACCGTTGGTGCAAGGTTGTATAGCTAGCAACATTGGGGAGGGGCAGGTATACAGCATGTTTATACATATATGAATACATACCTAACAGTTGCCCTATGTAGGAGGAGCAATGTACACTTTATAAACCATGTTTGGATCATGTGATAACACAATTCGTTGGCCAATTCAAAAGGTAGGCCACTGCGCAAATTTTACCTACATCCTTCAAAGAATTGAAGTAGCTACCCGATAAAGGTTGAAACTTCCAATGACAGATATATGATGCCTTGACATGCGGGAAATTAGATGTTTTCTCCTTCATGGAAACAAGTCTTTATTCCCTTTTGGCTTAACCTATAGCCAACTGAAAGCAGACAAGCTATGATATGCTTGTAATCAATACAACTTCACCTGTAATTTGGGAATTCTGTTGATACCACACTGCAAATGCACAGGCAAAACATGTGAAACTCATGCGTAGAGCAAACGCATCACTTCTTGAGCACAGTGCCAGCATTCAAGACCATTTATAGCCAGGCCTGCAACCAGCTTGGGACACTAGGAAAGGCGAAGAGTTTTCTGAGAGGGATCCAAATTTTAAAAATAAATCCAATAGTTTTAAACTATGTCCAACGCAATTTTCCAGAGATGGAAATAAAATTTGCAGGGGGGAAAAGCCACCCTGGTTATGGGCCTGTTGATAGCAGTAGTTTTTAACCTGGGGGTGATGACACCCATGGGGTTGTTTGCCTTTTTTCTATGGGTTACAAGAGCTTCTAAAAATATATTCACAATTGCTTCTATATTTCGTATATGGAGCCACATTTTATCATAGCCTAAATAATAGGATTGCCTGGCAAAAATGATAGTCTACTTTTTCATTCAAAATTGTTTCAAGTGTGTATGTGACCATTACAAATTTTGAGTGTGTAACTTTGTGATGTAAGAATGTGCTGTGTTTGTAAATTAGATATCTGACTGCGGTAGCTAACTTGGGATTTATTCTAGTTTTCAATGAGAATGATTTGTATATGACACAGGCCTCTCTCACTGATGCTGCCATGTGCATGAATTTAATAAACGGTCTTTGTTAAACACAGTGATATCGTACATTATTTTTTACTCATTGTCATTTTCTATTGTGCAAAGTGCAAGCACAACTGCATTTCATATGCCTGACTAGAAATTTCGGGAAGGGAGTTGTTTGGTTATATTGCATTGCAAAATGGGTCACTGTATGAAAAAGATTGTAAACCACTGATTTAGAGAGAGTGCAACACAAAGTTGGGGTTTCTTATGATACTAAAAGAAACTAACTCTTGCGCAACAATTTCGCATGTCACGTTTTGCTTAAACCAGCCTTCAATTGCTTGTTTCAGATTGCTACGTAAGCACCAATTTGACAAAGCACTAAATGCAATGTTGTGGTTATTTCACAACAACACCACAATGTCAGCAAGAATTGCTGTTGCTTGTGCCAACCACCCGCACAGTTGGAAAATTAGAGACTTACTGTGCCAGTGTTCAACAGTTGATCAGCGTTAATGCTGAGTACTTAAAACACAAAGGGGCCTGTTATGACAGCCAAACAGACCCTTGGATGTGCCCCTGTATCCAAGACAACCAGATCATTAAAAAGCTAATTCTAAACGTTGTAATAGAAGCATCAGTTATGTAACAATGTGCTTCTAACATAAAAAGCAATGTGATGAAACAAATTTCCTGACTTGTTGTAAAAATTCAAATTTTAAGCAAGTGGTCTTAAACTTTTGAGTGTGAATGTAATAGAGATGACATTTTGATGGGAGCACTATTTACAGGATTTTTTAAGGTGTTTTAGGGGCTCGATTCAGGTTCCTAGCCTTTATGAATTGGTGTTGTTCTAGAATTGCTAATGGTGATTCTTTTTGAGTGATATTCCCCTTATCTTAACCTTGGCAACTATGGTATAACCATTTCAATATATTGTCTTTGCTGAAATCTTCACAATATACCCCATATTGTTCAGGCGTCATTCCAACACATTTGCAGTGATACCATTTTGCGCACATTCCATCACACACTAAGGCCTAATGTTTATTAGTGCAGATTTCCCTACCAACTCCACATTCACTCATCCTGGATGCCCCAGCAGCCTTTTAGAATTTCAGACAAGAAGCTTTATTTAGTCTACAGTGTTTCTTAAACTTTTTTTGTTTCATCGCCCCCTTTTCATTCTCGACACATCATTCTCATCCCCAAGCCTGATAAAGCAAACACGAAGTAGTATTTTTAAAGATTTTTATTTAACCCTTTTACTACTGGGATTTGCTCAATTTTGGAGAGCTATAACTTGCCAGCTGATTGAGCTAGAGAGCTGTTCAAACCCTCAAATAATGCAGAAACTCTTGTAGTTTCTATTTAAAAAAATAGAGGTTTTGGATTTGTACCTTTCTGTGCATGACGCCACAATAGAGATAGGTTTAAGCTTTGTGGCCCATGTCATCGGACCCTGGGCCCCAACCCCAAGGGGTAATTGTTTGTTTCTTTAAAAAAAAAACTAGGTTAAAATCTGCATCTTCAAAACCCTTGACTGGCCTTCTAGCATTTGTGTTTGACAAGTTATGACCTAAAAACACAAAATAAATAAATTAATTAATTCCCTAGTCTAAGGGATTAGTGTTGATTTTAGGTCATAACGTTTGAATAACAAATGCTAAAAACCCAATCAAGGGCTCTAAAGACTCGGATTATAGCCTAATTTTTTTTAAAACTTGAGTTAAAAAATTGGCTCTTGATGTTGGCGCCTAAGGGCCGGTAACCTGGGCTAAAATGGTTAAAAAACCCATCCCAATTATGACATCATCCACAAAAAAAAAACAAAATCCAAAACTTTTCTTTTCCAAAATTTAAACTATAAGAGTTGCTGCATCTTTGGAAGGTTTGAACAGTTATCTAGCTCGATCGACTGGCAAGTTATGTCCGTGCAAAGTTCTGCAAAAAAAAGTGGCACATGCAGTAGTTCAAGTGTAAGAATTTGAAATCGATATATATCGTGGTCCCAGTTTAATGTGATGGATGTGCTTGGCAGCCCTTGCAAAACTTCAAAATATTGGAAGAAATTTTAGTGAGGTATAGTCGTAGATCACACTGCTTATGAATCAAGAAGCGGTTTCTTTGCTTTGAGATTATTAAGGTCACAGCCGAAGTTAACTCAATGATCGTTAACAGAAGTTGACTCTATAATTGATCAGTGGTAATGGTTGAGCGGTTTCACTCCCTTTGTGTAGTTTTTTCCCTTATCCGCCCTTTGTTTTGTTCCTTTCCTTGCCCCTCAAAATTGCCCCAAAAGGGGACTATTCCACCCATTTTAAGAACCATTGCCACTGGTCTACATTATACATTTGAGCCTAGTATATCCCTAATACTTACTCAAATTTTTTTCCGAAAAGTGAAGGAAATCCACAATCAATGCATATGGGAAACCATATATGAAGTGTTCACACAGAAACAGAGTATGCAAGAGAAACATGGTAACAAAAAAATATTTACAAAAGAGGGCAAGGAATAATACACATAAAAAAGTACATAAAAATTGTTTTAGGTAATGTCTATTTTGCTGCCAAGATGCTGGCGGCAACAGATCGGCTGGAGCTATTGTGTCGCCAGTCGAACATTTGGTTGCATGGCATGATGCAATTAGAATAAAAAGGTCAGTTTGTCATGCCATCGGTGTATTGCTTGCAGCGTAGTGGTTATGCTTCATGTTTGGTATGCCACTGCTTAGGTTCGACTCTCACCTTGGTGACTTCCCTTTTGTTTTTTTATTTTTTCAAAACTTTCCACACTGTACGCTTAGGTCTTAGGTTTAAGTTAGCGTTAGGGTTTGGGCTTAGTGTTAGGGTTACCGTCAGCATTAGGTTAAAGGGCTACGGTTAAGGTTTATCTTTTTTGTGTACTTCATTTCTGCCAAGCCTGTTGCTGATGCCATCTTGGCAGCAACACAGACACTGCCATTGTTTTATAGTGTATAGACAATAGAGTCGAGACATCAACGTATCACAGATGATGGTGGGCAAGCAATGATATGGGTGAAGAGTTGGGGCATGTACAGATGAGTTTAGCCTTAGATGAAGCAAGCACATAGGTGTTCAATGGAAGTGAACGACAATGAATACGGGTTGTGAGGCAGAGAGAAATGCATTTACAACAGGGGTCTCCAAACTACAGCCCACGTGCCAGATGCGGCCCGCGAAACCATTTCATCCAGCCTGCGAAGTCATTTTGCCAATGATGAAAAAATAATATACAATACTTATGAAAAAATTTTTGATTTGGTAGAATATAACACATCCAGCAAAAATCTCATTGCATAAAGTCCTTGACATGTTCTGTACTACCTTATGTGGCCCTCAGACAAAAAAGTTTGGAGACTCCTGATTTAGAACAACATTTCATTACAAAAACAAGTAGCAAGGCAGAAAACATTGTTTATACATATAAATCATGAAGAAATAACACAGTAACCCATGGATGGACCACCAAGGAGAAAGTTCCATGGATGAAAGTATGTCCCACTAGACGCATGGTCGTTTCACCAAATGATGGTGAAGAAACAAGAGCATGGACAGATTGCAATCGGTTTAGGCAGTGTCTATTCTAGGCCAACAAGTGTCTAGGCAAGCAAAAGGCTTGGTAGAAACAAAGTAAATGTAACTAAAAGATAAACCAAACCCTAACCGTAGCCCTAATTCTAACCTAATACTAAGCTAACGCTAAGCTAACCTAATGCTAAGCTAACACTAACCTAACCCAATCACTAAGCTAATCCTAACACTAAGCTGACCTAATGCTAAGCTAACACTAGCCTAACCCTAACCTAACACTAAGCTAACCTTAGCCTAATCTTAACCTAACAAACAACACAAACCTCTAACCGTAACACCTAAGTGGAGCCTGAAAAAAAGCAAAGAAAAAACAAAATGAAAGTCGGCAAGGTGAGAGTTGAACTGAAAACCATACTATAGGCATAGCAGCCGTAACACTTAACTGTTACACCACGAGCAGGACTGTGGGACATCGTTTTCCTGACACAGTGACCTTTTTCTTAAAATATTACGTCGTGACATCGTTTTCCTGACACAGTGACCTTTTTCTTAAAATATTACGTCATGTTACGGGGCCGAATCTTCGACTGCTGGCAAAATAGCTCCAGCTGATCTGTTGCCACCAGAATATCGCTGTGGTAGGTGGTTTTCTTCACTAGTCCCCCAAACCTTACAGTATGTCTCAGCAACACATCTAACACTGACTTGCTTGCATTTCTAAGGGTGATCTGGTAGCATTTATAATTACCAACGTTATCATTTCCACTGTCCCAGTGTACTGTAGCCTATCTTTGAGATCTGGATCTTTCCTCAACCATTCTACTTTTTGCTGTGTCACTGTGTGTAGGCTACTGTATCTACTTAGTTCATCTATCTCTTTTGGGCTTGCTTCACTGTCACTTGAACTCATTTCACTTAGCTAGTATGTGGAGCTTATGCGGTATCAGTTGCTTGTTCATCAGTTATGTTGAAGACTAAGGCAACTAACACTATACACTAATAACACTACACTGACTACAGCAGAGTAGATAAAACAGGATTAGCGAAGATCAGATGGGACGAGAAAAAAATCTTGATCACTCATACCCTTCCCTATATATTCAACCACCGCTACGTAGTTTAGTTTAAAAACACCCATGTTTTCAGAAAAAAACACAAAGTCATTTAAAGCCCCATCTGGGGGCAAACTCTAGAATTGGCACCACTGATTGGTTCTCCAACGTTCACCGGTCACTAAAGTAAACGCAAACAACACTGGGCCAGTGCAAATTCCGCGCTAGGGGAAAAACCATCATCATAACCAATCCTACTCTTCCGCAACTGACGTCGACGTCGAGCTTGCGAGTGATCCGCTTGCCATATGCAGTTGCTGTGGCGTGCTGAGAGAAGGAGAATGGGGCGACGGCCCGAGCATTCAAGGCAGGGTACATCCACAGTGTGAAACTGCAAAAGTTACATTTTGTTAAAATGTTGCAACTAGATCCTTGTTCATATTGTAAGGTTACAACTAGCTGTTCGTATTGCAGTGATGGAGTCTCGAGACTTGGTCTCGGTCTCGAGACCCGTTTTTGGAGTCTTGGTCTCGAAGGTCTCGTCTCGGTCTCAAACGATTTCGATCTCGAGCTCTTCGTGTCAAGACTTTGCATAGGTTGTTTTTGATGAAGTTTTGCGAGAATGAGCTCCTTAAAAACCGGTTTTAAAAAAGTATTGTTCAAAATTTAGCCGTTCAAAGAGGTCAGTGGCTAAACTGTCTTTGTTGTTATGTTATTTGCGAGATGGAGAAAACAATTCACTGAATTCAATAAAAAATGTGCATGTACCAATGAAACCGCAGTGCGTAATCTCTGCAGCGACAGGTTGGGAACACTGTGCTAAGGACTATCTTTGAACTGTTTTTCCAGGAGTTTTGTCATGAAGCCCAGAGGCTTATTCAAAAGAGGTAGTTTTAATTTATTTGTTTGTTAGCAGACACGAAGTCCATAGTATGAAAACACACACTCTGCAGAACGCGGGTTGATAAAAACAGACAATACAGAACGTAGTACAAGACATTGAAGCCGGCGATATCACTGGGTTACAGACACTTTTTGCAACTGCATTGAAGACAGAACCATAGGGTTACAGACACATTCTTAACACTATTGTTAGCTAAAACGTAACACTTGTTACAGCACTACTGCGGAGTAGGGCGCTAATT
>Ga0210059_1001330_pt1 | contig 36816 bp, 20 predicted proteins | sample Ectturendosymbi2_FD_188042 | JGI IMG/M metagenome (GOLD analysis project Ga0210059, IMG submission 188042) | Ecteinascidia turbinata endosymbiont from Florida, USA - Sample 2 (SPAdes) (version 2) | ecosystem: Host-associated > Tunicates > Ascidians > Unclassified | place: Key West, Florida... | reverse complement strand
TGTGGTACTGCCAAAGAACATTTTGCAATGCACCTGATCTCGACTTACAGTACAATGTTGGTGAAAAACTAAGAAATAAACATCAATATTCTGATCGCTAAGGGGGGTGCTTGAGCCCCTTCAGCATCCCCCCTGGCTGCGCCTTTGCTTGGCTCCTTTGAGTGTGCGTCTTAAGTGCCTTTCTCAAGCGCACAGCAGCGATAACATAGGCAGGTTTAGGGAGTCAGACCATACGATCCGGAACCGTCGCTTTTAACACATTGCGTTGCGTTATCGAAGTCGCGTACATATTTGCATCGGTGAAAGCAATTTCCGTAAAATTTGTTGTCTGGGAGAACACAACACGCAAGAAACTTCAACCCCTTGAGTTAACAAGCAAGGTAATTACAGAATTTGCCTATAAAGGCAACTCTAGGGGATTGCATAAAGAACATTATTGCCGACTTGACATTATAAGCGAATTCAAATGCATATAAAAGATGCCATCGCGACTAAACAAAATGTAACGTTATGGGTGAATTAACGTTACAGAGGAAGTCGTTATACACGAATTCAACTGCATGAAACATATTTACATAAGGTTTCAGGCCCTATTCGGATTAAACTAAAAAGTTAGTTTCAGGGCAAATTGTTTATTTTTAGGACAAATTGTTATTTTCAGGGTAAATTGTTATTTTCAGGGCAAATTTTTTCCGCCCCTCCAGTAAAATGCCTTCCCGTACGCCTATGTTCACAACCATCTGATATTTGCTTGTTGGGCTATTTTCCGGGGTAAATGATTGTAACGTGGTGTTGTACCTAACAACTAAACAAGTTTTTGAAAATTTCGGGAGGAAACTGCCCGGTTCCCCCGCCTGGTTGCGGACCAGATCGTCAGCATTAGCAACCTGAAAAATATAAGCAAAATGTCGGCTTTGCCTCCCCTGGAAAAATTCATGCGGACGCCCATGTCTATAGGGCGCGAGCCTGGTTTACTTCAGTCGCCAGATCTACTGTAAATCTTCAGGTTCCAGCTGGGTTTGGATCTGCCAGAGATGATCACAGAGCCGGAGTGGACTTCAGGGCATCTGACTATAAAAACGTATGTTTATTTCAGATATCCTGTGAACAAAATAAACGCTGTTCTTGTGTGGCTTGTTTTCTTTGGCATGATTTGATGTTTGTTTATAGTTGCTCCCAAATAAACTGATACTCATACTGAAATCCTGAAGGAGTTTGGATTTTAGGCTGCAGCCGGAGTCATTATTAAGGTTAGAGCAGGAGTCGCAGTCCACAAGGTCTGTGCTGGAGTCAATTAACATTTTTAAGAGGCCTATTACAAATTTTGTAATGATGCTTGTTGTTGTCAAACAAAATGGAATTGAGACGTTTTCTGACCTGCGTCGTCAAATATCACAAAAGTGTGACACTGGGTGTTAGACTGGGAGTACCGAGTATTTCACCACTGTGATGGTTTCAGAAAGGGTTGCCAGATCGGCTATTTCATGGTCAATTTCGAAAAATTTGGCCATTTTTAAAGTGCACTGGCCATGAAGAAACGCATTTGGCCATTATGTAAAATCTGGCCATTTTTTTGCCATTTTTCGGTTTGTCACTGACAAATTAAATTATTACATATTTTGTCTTTTTGTATTTCTGGGACGATCTTCATTTGCATGTCACTGTTAGTGTTACAGTAGCACCATGTTACTTCAACCTTGTATTGCTTTGAAGTCTGTAGTAATGATTTAGCCCTTGCAGTCAGTAGATTTTGTGCAGGTGTTTCATTCAGTGATAATCTTATGGTTACCATTGGTACCTGCTGCACCGTACTGTATCTGAAGACTGATGCACTCATTTGTGGCTGATAGTGTTATAGTAGAGGTATTTTACATTCTTGGTAAGACTTTAATTTTAGAAATTTCTTATCAGTTTTCCAGTAACACTCTGCAGTAGTTCAACCTTGCAGTGTTTGAAGTGTGTACTAAATACTTAGCCCTTGCAATCTGCAGATTTTGTGCAAGTGTTTCAGTCGGATCTGCCATGGCATGAGTCAGTGTTTGCTCTCAAGTGTTCCTAGCCTTTCGTTCACATATGTGAACTTAATGATGGTTTTCAGCATGTGATTAACTGATTGTGATCATCAATGCAGTTCATGACCGTAATGTTTTGTTCATATATTTGGAGCACAAAATCAAGAGAGAATTCTGGCATTGTCATTTCATTGCAAATTTCAAACGGTTTTAACCAAGAAATGGGTCAGAATTTTTTTGGATTGCAAGGTTAATTTCAAACTGTTTATCCAAGAAATGGGTCGTTTGTTACATCACACTCCAAAATTGGAAATTTCTGTTGAAATGGTACAATTTCGTTTGAAACTTTTTTTGGAACAAACGATTCTTGCTGCGCACCACGATTTCCATTGATTTTCACAGCCAAATCTGATTCCTTTTATGTTAAGGAGCCGGAGTCGGAAATTTTGGAAAGGTCGGGGTTGGAGTAGGATATTTTACCTCCGACTCCGCGATCCTGCCTATGAATATAGAACTTACCATAGTTAAAACATTTTGTTATTAGCCATAACTTTTTCAAAAAACAACCATTTTGGCCATTTTACCAGGATTTTGGCCTGAAACTACTGAAAATATCTGGCAACCCTGGTGTCAGAAGTTAGTGCCTAGCAGAGGTGTACAGGATCCGGATTTCAGGACTCAAACCCGGCAGGATTCAGCACATTTTGAACAAACCGGATCGGATCAGGACTACGGTTTTATTCAAGTTTCCGGGTCAGGATTTTCAAATTTCATTTTTGGAATTTGACGCCAACACATTCATAAAAAGAATTTTTGCAAAATTTATAAGATGCGATGTAGTTCACATCACTTGCAAATGTGTGAAAAAGACGCTGTTATACCGGACGTGTCGTGCACCGCAGGGCACCAGTCCACCACCATAGCATCAGGCTCAATACAACGTGATGTTAGATTACCTTTGTAAATTGTGAGTTGTTGAGGTTAGAGGTATGGTGTTGCTGTGCCTATTTTGCTGTAATAACTATTTTAGCGTGCATCAATATCAGTTAGTACCTATTTACTTATCGGTTAGGTCTTAATCATCAGTTACTGTTAGTGGATGTAGCAAGTCTAGCAAGCTTAAGTTGTTTTGTGATTAGAAGTTTAATTGGTAATATTGCTTTCAGCTTCATGTTTCAGTGCATGATCTTGGTTGACTGCATTTTCTGGATCTGAGTTTTAGTGCCGTTTTTGCTTATGTGTGGTTTCATTTTTCCCAGTCTGTGTTGGGCAAAACTTTGCTTTTCAGAAAGAAAGTGGCTATAGGTACGGTGAGAGTGATCTGGTTAGAATAAAATGCCGACTTTGTCAGTTTAACAGCATCGTTGTGCTAGTATAGCGAACAGTGGTGTACAGGATCCGGATTTTGGAGTCCAATCCGGCCGGATATTAAGAATTTTTTGGATTGGATTCGATATCATTTTCACTTCAACCGCATCCGGAACCTGATTGTCCAAATGAAAAAACTGTGGCAATGCCGAAAAAATGATATTGTATTTTAGTTGTATCAGAAAAAATTATCGTATTTCGAAATCAAATCAGCAACAGTCTTTCTAGTTTTTCTCAGTAAAATGCAGTGTTGCCTGCCGCTCGGGATCCTAGCATTCAGACCAGTGTTGCCACTGCTGTTTTTTTATTAGATCTGGGGTTTTTGTTGAAAATCTGGGATGTTTTGACTCTGGTCAAATTTTAGAAATGTATGTTGTATTGCTGTATTTTCCTTTCAAGAATACAGCAGTAGTTTCACAGGCGTAATGTGCAGAGTCAGTAGCCAGTACAGTTGAGTTGGGCTAGGTTTAACCAAATTGTTTGAAATCTAACATTCTACAGAGCACTGACTAGGCATAGGTCAAAACTCTGATCTATCGCTGATGTGTCAAGGGCTGCTTGTGCATGATTTTGGAATGTTTTTTCGTCATGAATGAAGATGAAGATGCTGTGTTTGAGAATCTGTTCATTGTTTTACAGGCACATTGTCATTGTGATACGTATGAATGTAAAATTTTGAATGTTAGTTGCAATGATTAGAGTGAAAAAAATCTGTAAGACTTTGAATGTATCATGCACATGTTTCATTTGTTCATTTAAGTGAAAGTAAAAGAAACATTAAACGCTTTTTAGAAAAGATCTAACTAACTTTTCATGTTACTCTATACATTTGATTTGCTACTAGCTTGTGAATTGTCAGTATGTTTAAAAATAGACTAGAACTTGTTAATAATTTGATGCAAATAATACATATTACCTTAATTTTTATGTGTAAGTACCGCTAGCGCGCATTTCAAGTTTAGTTTGGACTTTTTTTAACATTTTGTATGTCTGGGGTTTTTTATTATTTTCCTTTTTTTTCAAGGTAAATTCTGGGTTTTTCTTCATAACAGAGTGGCAAAACTAGTTCAGACTGAGGACACCTCAATTCTCAAGCAACGTGCAGTTTGGAAATGTGTGAAGATGAGCATAATTCTATTGTGTTATTATGTCGAAGGGCGTCGTTTTTCAGATGAAAGAGATGTCATTTTTTAAATATATTTATTAGTAGATCGTCGTAAAATCTTGGTGTTTAATCAGGCATTGCCAAAGAGTTTTTTTCAGCGTTGAACGAAGCACACCAGTTCTCTCTCAACAGCGTAGTTCACTAGTCTAACTCAAAGTGGCCTTAAAATAAAAACCAACTAATAGTAATTAGGGTGGTGAATGTGTAATGACATTTTGACCATGTTGTTATAGGTTCAAGCAGTCCCGTTGCGACGGGGGGGCTTTGGTGGGCTTAGCCCCCCAAACAAAGCCCCAAGCCCACTCAAATTGAAATAATTGAAATATGAAACACTATAAGCTAGTTGAATTTTTGTCAAGTTTGAATGTCAGGCCCCCCTGCACGAACGCAAAGACCCCCGTACAGACCTAAAGCCCCCTATTGACGACTTTCTGGAGACGGTTCTGGGTTCAAGTACACCTAACTGGCAATGAAAACTTGTGAAGCGTTGAATCTAAAAGAGTTGCTGGGTTGTTAATTCTAAGCCTAGAAGTGCTGGAAGATCAGTTTGGAAAGCGTTTCAAAAAAGGGCTTTAGGTGAACATGGTTTCATTGGACATAAATTAATGGTACTTGCTTTTTCACAGTTAAAATAATGTGCAATATAGCGGTTGGCATTGCATGGAGTCCAGCTGGTAGGTCAACACAAATTTAGGGTAGTTGTAGGTTATCATTTGATTTAAACATCTACATTAGAGCATATGAGAATTGTATACAACTATAGCATCCTGTTACGTTCAGAAAAAAACTGCGCACTTCTCGTCATGATCAATCATAAGTTCATTGTGGCGGGTTGTTGTAGCCAGGGCATTCATGGAATTCAAAACAAGACAGGTTGGCAGTAAACATATTGCCTCATGAGGCAAAAGCACTGCTGGAGTTATTTTGCCTTAGCCTGACACGATTGGTTAAAATGGTTACAATAGAGGTTCAGAACGCATGACCTGCTTAGTTGACCATGACGTCTGTAATGGCTTAAATCCAATGGATAAGTGCTGTCATGATTTCAGTGCTGGCAAGCTGTTAGTAGTTTTTTGTCTGAGTGAAATTTTGGCTGAACCTCAACACTAAATTATCCTCACCTTAATCCTAAACCCTACCGATTGTCTTTAATGTATTGTCCTTATCACATTACCACTTCAACCAATAGTATCTGACTTACGACAAAATAGCCACAGCCCAGCTTTTGCCTTAAGGATAGACACTGCCAAATATGTAAGCTATGGTGCAACTGAGTGAGTGGTTTCGGATTTGGATTGGATATCGGAGTCCACAATTTTTAACTTTCGGATATGGATTGGATATGGATTTTATGAAAAAGTTTCGGATTGGATCAGGATTGCAAAATTTCCGTGTCCGTACACCACTGATAGCGAATGCATCTACGTCTGCTGTGTCCATGGTTTTGGTTTCACTCTCATCTTGGTGCCTTTCATTTTGGTAGCAGTCTAATGCTTGCACTTGTAAAGGGATCACTTTTTTGCTTTCTTCAAATGTTTCCAAACTTTTGTGTTCAGATTTACAGTTCTGGTTTAGTGCATTAATACCAAACCTAGTGCACTCTACTACACACTCATCGTGTGTTACTTTCACGTTACAGGTGACAGATGAATGACTTTTCAAATATGAAGGCCCACTGACGAAGCTGTAGCCACTACGGACCTTTTAGAAACAAAAATTTTGAATAGTTGCACATTGATTAGTCAAATATGTTAACAGGATTTTTTAGGATTCGGATTTCATAGTTGTGTTGCAAACAAGATTCGGATCAGGATTCCTACCTCTTGGATCAGGACCGGAGTCGAACTTGAAAAAACTTGAGTACGAACACCTCTAGTGCCTACCAGTGTTGTTTCGGATTTTGGAGTCTGATACCGCCGGATTGTAAGGATTTTTTGGATCCGGAGCTGGATTGGTTATCATTTTTCCTCAGGCAGGATCCGGATTATCCAAAATGGTTTGAAAACTTGCTATGTGTTTCACTGCGTTACAAAGATTTTATGAGAAGTATCTTTTTAGAAACACTATCACAGATGCTAGATGACATGATATATCTTGTTCTCTGATGTAATACTGTACACAAAAACACACACAGGGTGGCATCGCACCTCAGTCGTGCACGTTTAAGTGAGTAATTTTCGCATCAAGAAAGCAACAAACAACCATTAGAGAGGCTATATGTAGGTAGGCTAATCAGTCTCTTGTGGTCAGGAGCAGTACTATTGCACAATGATAGAAATACTTGTCAAAAATGACAAAGTGATTTTCATTAAAAGTGAACATGCCAAAAATGTAGTGTGGGTCGAGGGATCACTAGTTCCATCTTATAGTTGCTAGATAATCAAGTTATGCATTCCAAAGATAGTGGATTTCCATAATATAGGAGACATGGGAAACATGTGTTGTGCAATTCAGTGATGTAGCATGATTTGGCAATAAGCGAAGCGACTCATTTACATCAGCATATTAACAGATGAAAGTCAACATCCCAATCCTTATCATCATCCAAGCTTTTTGCTGCAAACCATTCTTGTTTTTTTTCTACCTAAATATAAGATGCCAATTATAGTTTGCATGTCCTCGAATGTGTGAAGTGATACAAAAACAGGCATTATATTACTGTATATAAGCTTAAATATTCATTTTAAGAACCAGAGATGTATTCGCATGTAATATCAGAGAGTGCTTCAAAAATTTTTATGTTCTAAGGTCGGCATTACCTTGGATATTTTGATGCAAAAGATTTTATTATTGATCAACGCCGCAGTTTTAAAATTACACTTTCCACTTTTCATCAGCTGCCTTGTGTTTGTCATATACTGTCCACCAGAGATGAGCGGACTATGAAATTTTTCAGTCCGAGTCCAGCCTGATCCGATGAAATTGAATCCGATCCAGTCCTGATTCGCAAAGTTGTTGAAAATCGTCAGTCCGATCCAGTTATGATCTGCCAATATAAAATCCTGTATTTTTATTTTGCATCATCAGGCAAGAGAACTACTGGAGCTATTTTGCCTTTAGCCAAATACGATTGATTGAAGGCAAAATAGTTCCAGCAGTGCTTTTGCCTCATGAGGGAAAATAGACAAAGCCTTTTGGCATTTCCAAAATTTAACAAGGAAGTGTCTATTAGGCATCAGAGGGAAAAGCACTGCTGGTGTTATTTTGCCATTAGGAGAATCTGATTGTTTGGATTGGTCAAGTGACAACTGGATGATATACTTGGATTAGCGTAAGGTCCTTGTTACATGACCTAAAACCAAAAACCTAAACTCAAAACCTAAACCCAAAACTTAAACCCAAATGTTAAACCCAAAACCTAAACCCAAAACCTAATCCCAAAAGCTAAACTCAAAACTTAAACCTAAACCCAAAATTCAAACCTAACCCAAAACCTAAACCTAAAAGTTGAACCTAAACGCGAAACTTAATCTGTAAGCCTAAATCCTAAAGTCAACCCTAAACCGAAACTTAACATATACCCTAAACATAAACCCTAAAACTTAAACTTTATTTTTTGAAAAAGTACATTGAAAGCACTCCTATCAAAGGTGTCACCTCTACAAACTGAGCCAAAGGAAATGGTGACAGTAGAACCAACAAACAATCGCACAGCAGGCATAGACACTGATCACTCAACTATGTTCAGGTTGCTATTAAAACCCAACTTTTATATATAAACAAAGGCGGATACAGTTAGAATTGCAAAATAGCCCAGCAGAGTTTTTGAATTTGATGGCAAAATATACACTATCATTTAGCAAATCCCTGAAATCGGATCGCAGCTAAAATTTTTGATATTTTCAGAATAATCACATTAAAACAACAAAAATCTTCTGAGCCTGATCCGGTCTTGATCCGGCCAAAATTGGCTTCAGTCCTGATCCAGTCCGATCCAGTCCTTATCCGTGCTCATCTCTGGTCAGGATTGGATTTGGATATTAATTTTTTTTTTTAATTGGAAGAGGACAGGATCAGGATATTTGTTTGATTTCTATAACGAAATTTCCCTGAGAGTGACTCAAGATGTCAGTGTCACAATTGATGGCGCTACCAGTGTTGCGATTTCTTATGTTTTAAGACAAATTTCTGATGTCTTAAGACAAATTTCTGATGTCTGATCTTTTGGCCACAAATCTGATGTTGAGTGGGCTGTTGTTGTTGTTTTCCACATTTTTTCTCTTTCTGGGTTGAAAATAAGTTAGATTCATATATACTTTTTAAGTTTCTGTCATCAATTTCTCAAGTCTCAACCTTTTAAGTGTTTGTTTAGTTCAACTAAACAAATAATAGTAGTCGTTCCAAACTGAAGATGCTCCAAACGCTGCGTTGAGAATAATATTTTATGTTATGCACGAACGACTTCTCCATTTAGTGACAACACTTTTAAGACAGTGGTTCTTAACCAGTTTCTTTTTATACCACGCAACCCCTAAAAAGCTGTAATGTAATGGTCCTTTGTTTCAAGCCCCTGACATTAAATTAGTTGTAAAAACAAGTGTATTTGTTGGTAAATTTTTTGATCAAACTTTGTTACTTTCCATTTTGTAGAGCGCATAAAAAAGCTCGCGCTCCTTTGGAAATTTGTTGAGATCCCCGTTGAGGCGTCCTCCCTGGTTAAGAACCACTGCTTTAGGACAGTGAGGTTCATCACGCTTTGTTAGGTATTTTGGTAAATGGAAGTATTTAGCTCAGGGGTTCTTAAAGTATTGCTTCAATATCCCCAGCGGGTATTGAGATTGGACGTTGGGGGATTCAACAATGTATTTACACTCAATCATTACATTCGTTTTAGCAATCTAGCATCCTACCCATATGAAGCAGAAAATTAGTGCTGATGAATGTGATGCAGCCTTTGCATTGACCTTTTTCCTCACTATTCCAGTGACAGAGTATTTCTTTGCTAGTTGTGATTTATTTCTTACATTGTTGTGTTATTAAATTTAAACTGTTAAAGGGTTATCCAGACTGACGCAAATTTGACTTGTTCAAGGGTATTGAGGCGTTGAAACCTTATTAAGGACCACTGGTTTCGCTTGTATGAAACTGTAATGTAAAAATCTGATGTTGAAAAAGGTGACAATCTGATGTTAACGAGACTGACCCCAGTGGCAACACTGGGTGCTACTGCTAGTGTTTTTTTACCATGGTTTTCATATTCATAAGAAATCAAAATGATGACCAGCCCGTGCTTTAGTGGTAAGTGTGTCCGCTTCAGTGTTGGTAGGTCGAGAATTCTATTCTCGGCTGGGTTTTACCAAGACTTTGTAACTTGGCACTGCAGCCTTCTTACCAGGTGCACGATATGCGGAAGAACTGCAAGGAACACACCCAAAACACAGAAACAACCCAGAAATTGTACAAACTCAGTTGTGATGCTACAAGACCAGTGTAGTTATACAGTTGTTACAGTTACGCACGACGAGAGTGCAGTAGGCTTGGTAGAAATGAACTAAATGTAAAAAATAAACCGTAAAACTAATTCTAAGCTTAAACCTAACCGTAGAGTAGCCCTAACCTAATGTTAACCTAACCCTAAGCTAACCTAACCTTATCTTATCCTTAACTTAGTAACGCCTAAGCCTGAAAAAAGTAAAGAAAAAAAAACGAAAGTTGGCAAGGTGAGATTCAAACCGAAAACCATTGGCATAGTTGCCGTAACGCATAACCGTTACACTATGCATTCCATGCAGTTTGAATGACAAACTGACCTTATCATTTGAATTGTGTCAGTACAGGCATATTAGTAGTCACTTCCAATTTTTTTTGGAAGCAATTGATGGATAATTTTTGTGTACTTTTCTGGAATATTGATTGAAAAATGTTCTTGTTAGAATAGGTATCTTGTCCATTCAATGCAAAATCAGACGCGATCGACCAAATGACATTCGGCGATCAACCTGTTTGCCACCCTGGTCTATTTCAGTGTTTAAGCTACATTTCTTTTGGTTACAATTTTGAACATTCTTCCTCAAGTTTTATACAGTCAATCTTTGCCAAAAGACAGTTTGAGTTTGTAGTTTTTGTAAGCAACATAGTTTTAGTATATTTTATACTGTGATCTACACTCAGTGTTAGCTCATTCCATGTCAGGCGATCCAGAGCTGTATATCTGACCATGAGCACAATCCATGAAATTTCATCAGCAGAGAAATCTCATCATTCTAATTTCAAAATATTTTGAATTTTTAAAATTGGACCAGTATTCACAAAGTTATGGCTGGTTGAAATTTGCAGTGTTCCCATTTAATTTTTGCTTATATTTTTTGTTAATTTAGTGCTTTGACATAAAAACCCTTGTATCATTTTCATCTGTGACTATTTTTAGCTGGAAATTTGTGAGAATGTGTCAGAAGGTATGTTTATTAAAAATCAATCATTGGCACTTTCTTTATGATCTTTGAACTTATGTAAATCAAGGTCAAGTCAGACATAGTTTTTGTGTGCACTCATGCATGACCATATTTCATTTGCCTATAACTCAAAAGATCAACTGGTATTAAGTTGATTCTTGTTTTATTTGAAAGCGAAAGAGTAGATTCTTTTGGTTTCAGGAAACCTTTGTTTATTTACTTATTTGATATGCTTTTTATCATTTGAAGTAACTAAGGGGATTTTGACTCATAATTAATATATGCACTACTAGAGCAAGCTGCCACAATAATTTCTATTCTCAACTTTTATTCATTTGTTTGACATGATACATGTTTCTGATAGTATGTTGAAGATAAAACAGTTTTCACAAGTTTGATCATAGTAATTCCACGTATGCAGGGTTTCCAAACGTTGTTGAAAGTATTGAAAAAGTATTGAATTTCAAAATTGGTTTTCAAGACCTTGAAAAAGCATTGAATTTGGCAAAAATGTACATTAGATGTTGAAAAACTATGGAAATTCCAAACGGAAAAGAAATCTTAAATGTCTGAGCAGAATTTTACTGAAGGCAATGCACTTGTACAGTGTTATGCATTGTGTAAAATTGAGTTCATGATTAAGAATTTTGAAAAAGCAACACAAGTAATGGTGTTGAATTTTTTAAATTTAGTATTGAAAAGGTATTGAAAAAGTATGGAAAGTGATTTTTAAAAATGTGTGGGAACCCTGTGTATAATAAATGGACAAAAATTATATTTTATGAGCTTTGTTTAATTAATTTTTTATACTTTCTGAGGTAGTGCCTATCTATCAGATTCTTCCCAAAATGCAAAAAATAAACTGTTATACAAAATCATTACTGCCAAATGGTAACAAACAAGATCATGCCCTCAAAAAATTAACCAGGGAAAGATTAAACAAGAGTACTTGTGTGGTCGATCTGTGACATCAAATTTCAAAGTATTATGTTAGTTTTTCAAGTGAAACTATTTGCAAATCTTGCAAGAGGCAATGTAGCTTTATTTTATGTTAACCAGGAACAAGTATGCTTCAATATAATTTATGCATCCTAATAAAATTTCTTCATTTTTTTGGCCACAAAAAGATTATTTTGCTGGATACTAACGGAGCTGCCTTAATTGCATTATTGAAAACCACGGCCAAAATCAGTCCGTGGCTACTACCATGTCTCTTCAAGATCAATAACAAAGATAATTGAGGAAATTAGCTCTATTAATGCTGTTACTGTCTGTGGACACAAAATAAATAGTTACTGCTCATTTACCTTGTATACTACATGAGGCTGGTGTTGGGAAGAATTTCATTGCTGTTGAATTGCTTGTACCTTGCATGTCGAGCATAAAGGCAACCATGAAAAATTGTTGGAACATAAAAAGATAGGATCTTTGTAAGTCAATAAATTTACAACTGTGTTGGATTGTTTGCAGTGAAGTCTTGAGACTTGGTCTTGAGACCATTTTTGCGAGTCTCAGTCTTGGTCTTGAAGGATTCAGGTCTCATCTTGCTCTCAAAGGTTACAGGTCTCGGTCACAAGCCTGTTGTCTTGAAACTATCAATATTGCAAGGATATGGCTTTGTAAAATTTCTGTAATTCAACGAGTTTTTTTCTCAGTTGTGTTAGTCAGTAAGTAGCAACCAAAACAGATGGGAAAAATGCCAGAAATTTGAAAAAGTTCAACTTTGAAGTCGTGATGGTAATTTTTTGAAAAATTTCAGCAAGATGCACGAATTTCAAAATCTTGAGTTTTGGTCTCGAAGTTTTAACAAGGTCTTTGTATCAAAGGTTAATCTTGACTACATAACTGATTATGTGACAAAACAAAAATAATGCCATCTGAAGTATGTATCATACAATAATGTTTGGGGGAATTTGAAGCAAAAACAACTGTCAATGGGCATGAAAATAAGATTCATGTTTATATCAAATCAAGTAAGATCTCTGGATCATGAAACTCCGGTTTTTAAATTGAATGGAATTATGAAGTAAATTAACCATACAAAAAGATTATAATCAGTAGTTACCAATGAGAAAAAATAATAAGTTACTACTAAGTATATTGTAAATCAGATTAGATGTTAGAATTCGCAACGGTAATTTGGTAATTTTCCTGATCATGAAAATAATATATGCAAATTTATGTTATATTTGTTTAAATTTCAAAAATAAAAAAATTAGCAATATTCAAAATTAACCTTTTTTTCTAATTTTTTCACATTTTTCAACATGTTTTTACTCTTAAAAAATTTTGTTAAGGGTATTGAGCATACTTAGAACTGTATTGTTAAATGTTCACTAAAAAATTTTTTTAATTAACACTTTGGCACCCGAGTGGTTTTGGGCATTTTCAGAAAAAAAACGCATAAACGCACATAGCTTTGCACGGGAATTTCTATGGTCTGGTATGCTCTACAGACCTGGTAAAAGTCTCAAAAGACGCGACAAGTCTTCTAGTCGGCACTCGAAAAAAATTTTTTTGCTTGGGGGTTGCGGGTTTTTTGTGAGTGACGTCATAAGTGGAAACTTTTAGGCCACCTTGGCCCACTTTGCCTGGCCCTGGGCGCCAACCAATAGGTGGTAGTATTTCGCTGAAGTTTGTACTGGAAACTAGGCTACAATCCGAGTTTTTTGATACAATGATCTTCTGGGGTTTCGGTTTCAAAAGTTGTGATGTAAGTTAGTAAAAATATTTGACTAATTAGATAATTATTTAATTTGTTTATTTTAGATCATAACCTATGAACCAGAAACGCTAGAAAGTCAATCAAAGGCTCAAAAGACTTGGACTTAGCCTAGTTTCCAATGAAAGCTTCAGCGAAACACTTTGGCCTAGCGGTTAGGCCCTAGGCCAGGCAACATGAGCAAAAATGACCCTGAAACTATTTCACTTATGACGTCAGTCACAAAAAATCCGCATCTCCCAACCAAAAATTTTTTTCGAGTGCAATCTACTAGACTGGCCGATCCGTTTGAGCCCTTGAACAGCTCTGTAGCGCAATCAGGGGAGGAGCTAGAGCGTTGGTAAGGCAACTGAAAACTGCTGTTTTTTAGCCCAAAATTGAAGTACGAATATATCGTACGCCGGCTCTCAAAGTGTTAAACAAAATTAAATTAGATTTGATTAAAAAAATTACATTTCGTTAAACAAATTAAGTTTTTTTAATTTCATGATAATATTTAAAAAAAATATGTTTGATTAACAAAAATTTTTTAATGGTTATATACTATTATATAAACATACATTTTTGATTGCCTGAAGATCAAAAATAAGCATGGGTGACTAAGATACAGTGGCATCTCCATAACACCAGCCCCTACATAAGAAAAATTGAAGTTGCACTATATGAGTTCTGGGTATTTGAAATATCATCATGCTGGAATGCACATGAAAAACATCTTGCCTTATAACAACGATTAACCACGGTTCAAAGGTCACCAGTGAAAAACTTTCTGTGTTGTTTTGTTCAGCATGGAGCCTTCCACTTTACTGCAAAATATTAAATGAAAATATTCAGAGATAAAGGAGTGACAATCAGTTGAAGTTCCAACACCAAAACTCCAAGAATTTTTTGGTCCAATCGTCTTGAAAAACATCAAAATTTCAAATGCTCATAATTTTGGAAATACAGGTACGATTTCAAAAATCCAACTTTGTTGAGCTCACAAGTGTGAGATCTTTCCCCTCATAAAATTTTGTGAATTTTGGTGAGGGTCAGATGAAAAATCCCCATTTTGCTGGATCACCTGACATGGAGTGACCCTGTTACAAAATCTGTTTTGTTTATTTTACTAATTGATTGAATGCTGGAGCTTTCTTGCCATTAGTTGAACCAGATTGGTTGAAAATTGGTCACATGACAAGGACTATATCCTTGGATTAGCTGATCTTCTTTGCCATATAACCTAAAACCCTCACCGAAATTGTGGACCCATGTCTGGTTTTGAAATCTTATTAAGAGCTGTTGCTTACATCAAAAGTAATCTCATAAAAAGAGTCGTCTCAATTAGCCAAGACAGAACAACAATGCTGAGAACCCAAATGACGACCTCTCGCACAGCAGGAATTCCCACTCAACCAGGTTCATTGTACCAACTGCTAGTGCCATGACATGAACTGGTTTTTACTTTGCAAGGAATAAAAACCAGTCTCAAATGTCAACGAAAGTGAAATATCTGACAAATTCTTGCATGTCAGTTGCTTCTTAGAGTAAAGTATTAAAGTGGTGATTAATTTTATTTAAGCCCTAAGCCGTATGTGTCGAACTCAAGGCCTGTGGGCCAAATCAAGCCTGTGAATGAATTATTTTTCACCTGTAGGATGAAATTTAATCATTATTACAACTGGAAAAAATCTAGTTGCCTTCTAGTATTCTGTGTATTTAACACTTGGTGTTGTGTTATGTTTCAGAATGTACTATTTTCAGCAGGGTGCTGACATGTCTTCCAGAACGTACTTGCCTTTATCACCAAAAGATCATGAGCATGTTTTGGAGTAGGGGTGGGGAACCTGCGGCCGGCACAAACATTTGTTGTGACCTGTATCAGAATTTTCATCACCCAAACCAAGTTAGAACACAACATTGCATCAAAGTGAAATCCATGACTTGTAAACATGAAATTTCTTAAATTTTTCCCATCCGAAACTTATTTTCCATGATAATTGCAGCCCATGATAGTAAATAGATTCCTCATCCTGTTTGAAAGCATCTGAGTGCCTTGTTGTAGAGATATAATAGGCAAGTGGAAGCTTTCCTTGCAGATTTCAGGACGGAAGATGCATAATTTTTATTAAAAATTTGATAATTGATTCCTTGCTTACCCCACAGTGGAGAGTATTTACTTGCCTTGCTGTTGCATGCATCTGGGAGAGTAATTTTCTCTTTATCTCAACTAGACATGACACTTTGTGGAGTGCTCCTTTTGCTCTACGCATGGCAATAGGTAGTTTGTTCTGCTGTTGGTAGGTTTTTGGTGCATGTAGTTATTAGTGTTTTAGGCAGGTAATTGGCAAGGATGGATGTGTTTTGTGAAATACTATTTTGAAATTAATGTAAATCAGCGGTCTTCAACCTTTTTTGTACAAACTTCCCCTACAGGAACTTTGCTTGAAAATTTTACCCTACCTATAATTTTTGCGTTGTCTGAAAATATTATTTTGTTTTGAAAATAATTTCATTGTTAATGAAATATAAACAGGCAATCAAGTTAGCACAAAACAAACAAACTAAACGAATGCTAATGCATTTGAAGAATAAAAGTTATTCATTTCTAAAAAAACAGCTGGTTCCAACTAATGTGAACTTTGCGATGGTGTTTATGTGCAAGCTTTTTCAAAGCAGTTTGCAAGTTGGTTGTCTTAAGTCTTATAGCGTTACCAACGGTCTTGTTGATGTCAAGACGATTGCGGTAGTTATTATGCGTGTGTAGCATTTGGCAGAAAATTTGCTCAGCAAAATACATCGTGGGAAATACCAGTAATAATGGCTTCACTTTTCCCTAAATTTCTGGAAAACACTCACTGCACTTAACACTTTTGAAGCCAGTCTAAATGAAGCGGTTCGCGCCAAAACAACCGGATCGCACGTGGTTTTTCGCGGGAATTTCTCTGGTCCGGTAAGCGCTACAGACCTGGTCAAAAGCTCAAAAGACTTGGAAAGTCTTGTAGTTTGCAATGAAAAAAAATTTGTTTGTTGGGGGTGCAGATTATTTGTGAGTGACGTCATAATTGGAAGACTTTTAGGCCACCATGATCCTTGGCCCACTTCACCTGGTCCTGGGCCCAAACCGTTAGATGGTAGTATTTCGTTGCATTTTTTTGGAAACTAGGCTACAATCTGAGTCTTTTAATACTTTGGATGACCTGCTGAGGATTTTGGTTCAAAAGTTATGATCTAAAGTAATAAAAATATTTCATTAATTAGTTAATTACATAATTAATTAATTTGTTTAGTTAATTAGATAATTAATTAATTTGTTTATTTTAAATCATAACTTTTCGCCCAGAAACACTAGAAAGCTGATCAAAGGCTTAAAAGACTGGGACTCTAGCCCAGTTTCTAATGAAAACTGCAGCGAAATACTTCGGCCTAGCAGTTGGGCCCTAGGCCAGGTAACATGAGCCAAAATAACCCAAAAACTAGTTCACTTTTGATGTCACTCACAAAAATCCACAACCCCAACTAAAAATGTTTTTTTGAGTGCAGACTACAAGACTTGCCAAATCTTTTGAGGGCTTGAACAGCTTTCCAGCACAATTGGCGGAGGAGCTATTGCGATGATAAGGCAACTGACAACTGCTGGTTTTAGGCTGATTTCAAAGTGCGAATATATCGTACCCTGGCTCTCAAGGTGCTAATCCAAAAAACATCCATGCGTATGAAATATAGCACGGGCTTCATCGTTGGATGTTGGTGAGATGTTCCTAGTTGGTGGAATTGCATTCACTTATGCTAGCTATCTGGCAGAAAGGTATTTCACCTAGTAACTTTTACGCAATATAACTTTCACTGTGATTTCCGCAACAGAATGACTTCATAGCAAGCTGTAAACAACAGGTGGAGAAAAGGATTTTTTGGACTGCTCGGTTTAGCCAAGATTGGGTGTTTGGGATTACTCGTTGGTGTAAGTTACTCCTTTCCTAGACTACTGCTCTGTTATACTCTGCCATACGTCAGATGAACACAGTACAGCAAAACACTTGAACTGCCTGAAAAACACAATAAGCACGTTTTACAACTTAACATCTAGCTCTTACTAATTTTACTAGCCGTGTTAATTGCTATGTAAATCATCTTGCAACTGTCATATTTCCAGTATTTTCACAACAGTAAGCCACTTATTCCTGATGATGGCTTATGCATAAGCCGAAACGTCGAATAAAATAATGTTTTCGATTATTGTGGCTGTTTTGTTTGCAATAAGGATAATGGCAAATAAATTGTTCTGTATTTTGTGTTTGATTTCAAGGTTTGGTAAAGCATGAGTATCAATGACTAGCACTAAAGAGGGTTCGACTGAAAAAGTTTCAGAACCTCTGCTCTAGAGTGAGCCAAAGCATCATTTGATTTAAAAAAATTGTGTATGTTGCTAGTCTGCTCATGACAATTTTATCTTTGTTGTAGGCTTAGGGAGACAACATATTTAAAATGCCCCCTGCTTCTGAAACAAAGGCTATAGCTGAAAAAGGTGATGCAAAGCAAATTAAAAAATCAACAAAAGAAGAGGAAGAACCAGAATTGGTATGGTTTTACAAGAAGTAGTGATAAGTATAAATTAGTTTTTAGTTTTATGTTATTTGAATATTTGCAATAGTATGCAATTAATTTTATTTAGTGCAGTGCTTGTAGTTTTTAGTATAGTGGCAAATTTGGAGGCTACTTTTTTGTTCCCATCGTGAATCATTGTTCTTGTTTTGCCATCTTCAGCTATCTATTCTATGACATGAGCTTCAGTCATTCAGCTGCAAAATAGGAATGGCCTAGGTTAGAGTTAGATAACCTAAAATGATCCCATGAAGACCAACAATTTGTTGTACAATTTGGGGCTTAATATAGCACACAAAAATATCCACACATGTCGTGTGCACCTATGTCAAGGCCCACAAAACCATTTTGACCACAAAGATGAGTCTTACCAGAGACCATGGAAAGAATCAAGGATGAGAAGAACTGCAAAAAATGGTTAGCATTACAATTTTGTAAAGATGGCATAGTGAATTACAGAAAAGGCAGCAAGTTGTAAAGCCTAATTTTTTGTGTTTGTGGTAGATTGCCATGTGGCAAAGATTCATGTGACGTAGAACTAGGAATTGATTAAGTGAAGTCAGAGATGTTTTCTATTATTAATTTACCTATTTTCTCATGTTAAAACTGACCTGCCATCATGATTGCTATGAAACTACTGGTGAAGTGTGATCTGCACATGTGGTAAATTGTTTTAAACTACTTATTGTGGACCACTCTGACATGACGTGCTAAGTCAATTTATTGTTTACTCTGCAAGCTGTCAACCAAGAAATGTAATTTGTCAACCACAATGTATGAGAATTGCAGGTGTACATTTTAACATGATTTTCCAAAGGAAAAAATATGTTGTAAAACATGCAAACTGCAGGTTTGGGTAAAATTGAAAACTTTCAAAATGTATTAAAAATAGCATATGCAGCATAATGCTATACTGTGTAAGAGTTGAAGTGCCACTTCACCCATGTTTCTTACAAAAAGGAAGCAAGACAAAAATATTCTTTTTTGAGGCCTTGATCCAACTCTCTTCTAGTGCAGTTGGTTGGCCATAACCTGATAACTGATTCAATCAGAGAGTTGATCAATGCCTCAAACAAAGCAGATTTTTGCCTGGTTACTTTTAACCCTTTCAGTCCCGCGTGCGCCACTTTTCTTGCAGAGCTTTGCAATCCTATAACTTGCCAGGTGATTGAGCTAGAGAGCTGTTCAAACCCTCTACAGATTCAGCAAGTTTTGTTTCAGCAAGATTCAGCAATTTTTTTATTCTAAACTGCACAACGCCACTAGTCATTACGGGGTTTGAACATCTCTCTAGCTCAATCTGCTGCTGAGTTATGGCTGGCCAAAGTTTGGAATTATGCTTTTTCTAAAAAGTTTTGAATTAGGCCAAAGACTGGGTTTTTAACCCATAATTTTGGTTACAGATATGCTAGCAAGTCAATGCAGGGCTCTATAGATGCGGATTTTGACCTAGTTTTCAACAAAACTTTGAGCCAAAAGAGTGGGTCAATTGGTTGGGGCCCAGGGCCGGCCAAAGGTGTCTAAAATTTGCAAAACATGCCTTCTTTGTGACGTCACCTCCAGAAATCCCCCCACCGAAAATGGAAAACGTTTTTTTTTTCGATTTTGACTACAAGACTTGCTGAATCCGTGGATGGTTTGGATAGCTCTCTAGCTCAATCGTCTGGCGAGTTATAGGATTGCAAAGCTCTGCAAGATTTGGGGCCTTCGCGAGACTGAAAGGGTTAAAAAAACATCTGGGTATATTGGCACTTGAAATTTTTTCACAGACCCCCAAGCCACCGAATTTGGCAGTAATTGGATATCTTATCTGAAGATAATAATTGCATCTGTCATTGAATTGTTTAAAATGTAATCTTTGGTTAGTTTGTTTATACAAGGAATAAAAATAGCCACTTTTTCCCAAAACCCTTGGCAGTCAATGTTCTTTGTTGAACAAATAACTTGTTGCCGCAATTGTGACCAATTAACCTGCATTTGGCAGATTAGCAATTGAGAAGTGCATACATGTTCAAATCCCTAAATGAACACTTTGGCGTCCGCTAGGATTTGGGGATTTTCAGAAAAAAAACACCTAAACGCACGTGGCTTTGCATGGGAATTTCTACGGTCCGGTATGCTCTACAGACCCAGTAAAAGTCTCAAAAGACGCAGCAAGTCTTCTAGTCTGCACTCGAAAAAAATTTTTTTGCTTGGGGATTGCGGGTTTTTTGTGAGTGACGTCATAAGTGGAGGATTTTTAGGCCACCTTGGCCCACTTTGCCTGGCTCTGGGCGCCAACCATTAGGTGGTAGTATTTCGCTGAAGTTTTTACCATAAACTAGGCTACAATCCGAGTCTTTTGATACTTTGGATGACCTGCTGGGGTTTCGGGTTCAAAAGTTGTGATGTAAGTTAGTAAAAATATTTGAGTAATTAGCTAATTAAATAATTACTTTGTTTATTTTAGATCATAACTTTTGAACCAGAAACGCTAGAAAGTCGATCAAAGGCTCAAAAGACTTGGACTCGAGCCTAGTTTCCAATGAAAACTTCAGCGAAACACTTTGGCCTGGTAGTTGGGCCCTAGGCCAGGCAACATGAGCCAAAATGACCCTAAAACTACTTCACTTATTACGTCAGTCACAAAAAATCCTCACCCCCCAACCAAAAAATTTTTTTTCAAGTGTAATCTACTAGGCTGGCCGATCCGGTTGAGCCCTTGAACAGCTCTCTAGCGCAATTGGCAGAGGAGCTAGGGCGTTGGTAAGGCAACCGAAAACTGCTGTTTTTTAGGCTGAAATCAAAGTACGAATATATCGTACCCCGGTTCTCAAAATGTTAAGCGGCAGAACGATTGTCAACATAGAAATTTGATTATGACATTTTGTTTCTCACAAATGGTGGAATTATTTAGCATTGTGGTGATGACAACCAATTTGATAACTTTTATCAGAAAGGCTCTTTGTACATGCACTAGGTAGAAGGTTTTGTGGTGGTGACTGCTATGGAAGTTTTCATTAATAATATGACAGTTTACTTCAAATACCATTGAGGTATATGCCTTTGAAAAGGCATTTATTGTTTTAAACAAGCACTGACTTGTTATTGGTTTGAATTTTTCTTGATTGTGTGATTTTTCAAAGATTTCCTGTATTTCCAGTAATTGATTGTCATTTTCTCATTTCAAAACAGACTGAAGAGGACAAGCAACTACTGGATGAGCTAAATCTTTGTGTTGAGAGGCTAACAGTAAGTAACACTGATCTCTAGTTAAAAGTTTGTGGCTGTTTTCTTTTATCATTTTTACTTTGAATAATGTATGCTATTGGCACAGTACATTTTTTCAACCCGAACAATTCTGTTTAACAATTACCAAAGCATAATGAACCAATTTATATTTGTGAGTTATTGAAGCTGCTCTTTAATTATAAAACTAATAGTTCAGTTTTGTGACAGTTGGCAGTGGATCATGTTTCATAAAAATCTAGGTTTGAAGAATTAAGGATTAATATTTTATATGTTGTGTCAAGTTGTTTGATTTAGTCTTTCTTCTTCACTTTCAGTTGCTTTGGTTTAGCACTTATATTAACTTTCAATGAAGAGTTTTTGATAAATAAAACACTCAGGTCTCAGCTCCTGCAAGCTTTGTATGTTGGTTTGTAAGAATGATTGCGTTGCCAGTTTCAAAGATTGTATGTGAGCAAACTACTTTGAAATGATGGTGTATAAAATAACTTGGGATAAGAAAGTGAATGGGTGGCTGTTATAGGTCACTGACACAGAATCCACCTCTTCATGGAAATTGCTGAATGTGTAATCCACAGTCTAAGTTAAATTTGCATATCTTTCTCATTTCTTAGCACTTCTAAAGTGGTGTGCCCCTAGAAATTTGAATAAAACCAATGTCAGTGAATACTCCAGTTGAAAATTTGCTTGTGCAGGGCGCTGAATTAGAGTAGTAAAAATGAATATATTGTGTAGTAGAGTTATGAATCATCTGTTTCTGTCACCCTTGATCTGCCCTCACATTAGAAGAGATTGCCACAGTTATGTATGGGATACGTTCATGTCAGCTCAACTTCATTACCATCAAACACCTTTGCCATTAGGTGGTAGTATTTCGCTGAAGTTTATACTGGGAACTAGGCTACAATCTGAGTGTTTTGATACTTTGGATGACCTGCTAGGGTTTCAGGTTCAAAAGTTGTGATGTGAGTTAGTAAAAATATTTGACTAATTAGCTAATTAGATAATTAATGTGTTTATTTTAGATCATAACTTTTGAACCAGAAACGCTAGAAAAGTCGATCAAAGGCTCAAAAGACTCGACCTTGAGCCTAGTTTCCAATGAAAACTTCAGCGAAACACTTTGGCCTAGCAGTTGGGCCTTAGGCCAGTCAACATGAGCCAGAATGACCCTAAAACTACTTCACTTATGACGTCAGTCACAAAAAATCCGCACCCTCCAACCAAAAAAATTTTTTTCAAGTGCAATCTACTAGACTGGCCGATCCATTTGAGCCCTTGAACAGCTCTCTAGCGCAATCGGCAGAGGAGCTAGGGCGTTGGTAAGGCAACCGAAAACTGCTGTTTTTAGGCCGAAATCGAAGTATAAATGTATCGTAGATCGGCTTTTAAAGTGTTAATAGAAAAAAGATTTTGTTCTTTTTTGAGGAAAATGAAAAAAAACATTGTAAATTGTTTTTATTCCATCATGCGATGTGACCATTTTCAGAATTACACAATAATAATTCGTTATACGTATTATGGCATTCAAAATTGAGGGTAACGAAATGTACCCCATCTTTGTTTTCATGAAGTGTTGTTGGTCAGTTCACTCCTAAGCAGTAAGGCTTGGCAAGCATGCACACAGCAAACAAAGGAAAACCATTTCCGCACAAGTTTCATGTCAAGTTTTTCTGCATGCCCTACTATTTCAACATCTATAGAGTACATTTTTTCAGCATATGATTTGGTATGGTTCAAAATCAGGAAAAATTTAGATGCAGAGAAGGCAGAAAAATTGGTCAAAATATACCAATCGTGCAGAGCTGAAGAAGATTGAATATACTAAAACTATTCAAATTATTCTTCTCTTTTTTTGAAGTCCTTTACATTTCATTGCTGTTCGATTTGTTTGATTAAAAAAAATGTTATAGTGAACTGTACAAGTGCCATGCCTATTTTATTTTTTACTTCTCAGTAGATTTTTCAATGGAAAAGTAAAAAGTGTTATTTTGGTGGGCTTTATTAGGTTTTTCTAAGTTGGCTTTTTTTAAAAAAACAGTTGAGTTTTTTTGGGTCGTTTTTTTTACAACAACCCTGGTAGGAACACAGAAGTATGATTTGAGCAGCAAGTGTAGTTATAGCCTGTCATATCACATATGTAAGTTGTATAGATGAAAAAGTAACCTGAAGGTGCGTTCGTGTAATTTTTTTGTTTGAGTATTAGGTCAGGTTGCACCTCAATGTTAAGGGTTGTCACAAAATGTGGAGAGAAATGTTTACCTCTACTACTTCGTGAACCAGCTGCAAATTAAAAAAAAATTAAGTTTTTTTCAGGAATGTTAGAGTTCATAAGGAAGTCAGGTGACACTTGTTAAGACAAAAGTTACAAATCACTCACAGATTATTATTATTATCAAAGTACTTGTTTTTAAAGTGTTATTTTAGTTTATTGTTATATATTTGTTTGCAGGAAAATGATTCTTCATTGTATCGCCCTTCTCTTGAAATTTTAAGAACAAAGATACGATCGTCAACAGCATCTATTACTTCAGTTCCAAAACCACTGAAGTTTCTTCGTCCTCATTATGCAACTTTAAAAGAGGTCCATGAAAAAATGCCAGATGGTGAAAATAAGGCAAGTCTTCGTTTTGTAGCGATTTTCGTCCTAATTCACAGCGGTGTATACCCTTTTGTTTTGAAAAGAATTTACATGTCATGGTTGATTGATGCAGGTATATTCATTAATGCTCTACATGTTCAAGCCCTAAGGGTCTGTTCTGGGACCACTATTGTTTATCATGTACATTAATAATTTACCGACATCCTCTGCACTTATACTGTACTATATGCTGATGGTACTTACCTTTGTCTGTCTCATAATAATCTTGACAATTTGCAGCATAATTTATGGTAAGTGTGGAACTAATTAAAGTAGACAACTGGTTGCGCTCAAATAAATTGTCCGTAAATTACTCCACATCAACATTTATGCTTACAAAATCTTTGAAAAATAATAGCAATCTATCTGGAACTTGTTCATTCCAAATAAATATTAATGACAGCTGCTTTCAACGAACAACATGTGCCAAATACATGGGGGTTTTGATAGACAGCTCATTAGATTGGTCGTCTCATGTGCAACACATACAATCAAATCTAGTTAGGGCATCATATCTATTCTACGAAATGTTGTATCACTTGATATTTTCAAAATGTTATATTTTAGTCTTGTGCATTGTCATCTAAAATACTGCATTGTTTCATGGGGCTCAGCTACTAATTATGTTTTGCAAGCACTAGAAGTAGTGCATAATAATATTATACAAACTGTTACATATAACAACTTTAGATATCATATTATACCTCTGTATAAATCTCTCAATATTCTGAAACTTCACAATACTGTATTTATAAATTAGAATTAGCCAAACTAATGCATAAATTTCACCATGAAATGTTGCCAACATCATTTAAAGACTTGTTTCAGAAAACGGCTGAAGTTCATTGTCACAGTACAAGATATTTCATACAACAAGTTTCAACAAACGCTGGCAAAAAACAATTTCTCATTGAGGAGCTACTCTTTAAGCAAATGTAGAACAACAATCAAAGACAAATCCCGTAACGCCTTTAGTAATCAATACCGATCATTTTTGATGTTGCAATATAAATGAATGTCTAAAAAACTATACTACTGGATACATATAGTCAAATTTTTGATAAAAATATCGCTTCATCTGTCTTATCGTTTACACATACGTTTGACATGAGTTTCGGATTGCTCGTATGGTTTGTAACGTGGCGCTTGGCATGTTATGGTAGCTCCCAACTGAAGTATTTCCATGATCCTTATCTCAGGTCTGTTTCACCGTTTTACGCACTTGTGTCTTTGTTTACACTTTTGGCAATCACTGAGATGTTTCATTGTGCTGGGGCACTTCGACTCGATAACCGTAAGGTTTTTCGGTGTCCTGGCTGCAAGGTTTCACTTGTTTTGTTTTATGAAATAAGTACGACTCTAGATCGTAATGCTTGTTTCTATCTACGTCGCCAATAGCTTCGTTTCGTGTGTGTTGGGGCGTGTATAATTGCCTCGAGTATGATAAATTCGCAAGTGTCTTACTCTGTTTTATATGTGCGCTAAGCCTTGTCTTGTGGGCCTTGCGGCTGAAATCAATAAAACCGTCAAACTATGAAGCAAGGGATAAATCATTTCCATGACTGTCGTTAGTAAGTCATAAATCCCCTTGTCTATGAGCAGCAAAATCTCAACTAAAAATTTTAGTAGTAAGTTTCAGCAAACTTTTGCATGGGTGGACTAGTTAGAGATTGTAATTGGTTATGCCACTGTTTTTTCTATACTTAAAAAGTTTATGTTGTCTCTATTAAACTTCTTTTGGAACTCGCCATGTTATGTAACCCTCTTAGTGTAGCAGATCTTTGTGTGTTGACAAAATGATATCCAATGTTGTGTTCCTCTACACTGAAGTCATGTTTATGATGTGTCACCAGGATATAATTACTGTAATGTGATTAGTCAAGCCTGATTTTTCCATAATGCTTTTTAGGTGATGCATGATCAATGATTATTATGAGACAGCTGGGTGCTTAATGAAGTCTGCCATGGACTAGATGTCACCATTATTGTTTACACATTAATTGGCAATTTGGTCACATGTGCTGTTGAACATGAAGATGATGTTGCTTCCTTCAACAGTGCTATCAAACCTATTCTTGCTGCCAAACTTTGTCATTCAGCTTACATTTGCTTTCAGCTCTTACGTTCAGGGTTGTTTAGTTTTATTGCTTCTAGAATCAATACATTTACGAAATTTTTTTAGCGTTTCTGTGCTGATATCATATCAGTTCTCGGGATGACCATTTCAGAAGATCGGGAATGTTTGAAATACAGATTGATTGGGTCACAAGAAGAAATTGGCTCCTGGGGTCACGAATACGTCAGGTACCGTGACATAAACCGTTTTGCGTTTTGTTTACGTAAAATCTTTTCTCCAATTGTTTGCAGTGTGGAACACTTAACACAGGGTTTCAGGCAAGAGTTTTCATGTTACAAGTTGTCATTGGAGGGCCAATGCTTCTGCAGGATTAGACCTTGGCTTCAATCATCGGTGGCTTGTTCCTGCTATAAGTTATTGAATTGATTACATGAGTGCTATTTTGATCTTCAGCATTGTAGTTGCAGAAAATTAACACAAAGGTTGATGCAGACCTATGAATTCGTTGACCTGTTGTGGTTTGATTTTGTGGGAGGGAACTAGGAAATTGAATGCCAGGAAACCTAATGATATAGTAGGAATATTATAATTTTCATGCGTGGTTTTAGAGCTCTTGAAGCCCCCCTTAGTGATGAGCCAGACATGATGACCGCTAGGATTACAAGTTTCGTGCATATGATTGTAGTAGGTGTAGTATTCAACAACCTTAAATTTTAAAACGCTTCAACAATACTGTTAAGTGGTGAAGAAATGCCCGAAGTTGCATAAAGTGTGGCGATAGAAATAAGTTTGCTTTAGTCACGTTGTTATCAATGTGTTTTTCTTCAGACACATTTCTGGAGAAATTGCTGCAGAATGGCAGGAAAACGATCCAGACGAAGATGGAGAAGGAAAACTCGATGAACTGATGACGATTGTGGAGGTAGAAAGAAATGAAACTGCATTTCAGTTTATTTGTCGGCAGCATGTGCGTCACTACTACTGCAGTTGACGAATGACCTTGGTATACTGAGAGGTTTAAATGGACAACAAGCAGTTTGAAAATTAAGATGCAGTGCTTTCATGAAAACGTGAACAGTTACGGTAGTATACGTCTTAAGATTGTTGAAGTCTGTGATGTGTGCGATGAAATTGTGAGCTCTTGCTTTTAATAGAAAAAAACAGTGGATCAACGACATCATAGTAGTTAAATTCCATCTAAAGCATACTTTTCATGATAGATTTTCAAGGAATTGCATGCCAACAAAAGTTTTTTAAAACTAGTACCAGAGGTTTTGTTTCTTCCAAATTTTATCTTTTCGCTTGTTGCACATCACTCTTTACACGGCACCGGCAAAGATGGAAGATAATCTGCTTGGCCAAATATGTTTCATTTGGTTCACAGAGCCTTGACCCACTGGGTTTGCGGGCTATTCTTCACTTGCAGCCTCTTTACGACTGGTTCCTGTGCAGATGTTGCGCCGGCGACGATTTGTGAAATTTAGGGGAGTATGTGACTCAGACTCACACAACAAGAAGGACTACAATGATCTGTCACAATATCGAGCTGAAGCACTTTCTCTGTGGTTTTGATGGAAAACAATTTTTAGCGTCTAAAGTGCCCCCCATGTTTCGATGTCAGGTGGCACACGGTTGTGCAACGTCATAGTCCTAATTGTGTTTTATTGTTATTGGGCATGATGATGGTAACTGGTGATGATGCAAAAGTCGCCAGTGTTATATCAACGTGTTGATCAAGGTTACGTGTTTTTGCCCATACCTTATCGCATGCTATGTATTGCACTTGTACAACGTACACAAGAGGCTATGCAACAATGTACATAGCATGAGAGGAAACGTAATTAGGCGTCGATTGACAATTTCGGTCGATACTGTGCCACAAGCATCCTGGGTATGTAATGATGTGGTCGATGCTTCGCTTTAGGAAATTATTCCGTACGATATGAAGCACAACGCTGAGACCGAAGCGTGTGATTTACTGATGGAAATCGAAAAGCTTGACTTGCTCGTCACCTATGCCGATGAAACAACCTTTCCTCGTGTTTGCCTCTATTTAACAAGGTCAGTTTATGTCAACATTTTTTCAGCATTTTTCTGTCAGACTGTGTTATTTCTTTGAAGGGAGGTGACTGAAAGGAAAGGTTATTGCATGATCAGACAACTGCATGGGGTTTGTCGTGCGTCAGTGGACTTGAAAAACTTTCGAAAGGTAGTGTCAACGATGACCGACTTCCAACATGTATGTTTGAATGAAAGAAAGGTGAAAGAAAGCGCTAGGTCTAAATTTTGCGCGACCCGCACTTACGAGGGTAATGCTCTTGGGCGCTTCATTGCGACCTGAATACGGTCAAAGTTTGTCGCATGCTGGTGTCAAAGATTACCTCAGACCAGTGTATTAATAGTTTTTAAGTCTCGTTTAATGAGCTTGCTACATGGAATCATGTGTAAAACGCAGCTTCCGGGATTGGGTGACTATTAGACGTAGTGCAAAGCCCGAAAATGTAAACTTCTGTAGTCGCAACCAGGAAGGTGTCTTTCAGCGCTGTTGCATATCGGAAGCTCTTGTGTATTATTTCTCACATTAGTCCATGGTTTTACCCCTAGTTATATGCTTGGAAACCTAAGTGCACCTAAAACATTTGGTGTTTCTTGCTATGTTAGATATGATTTTAAGCTGTACATCACATATTCCTGCTTTTCGCATTCCATTGTATTCTCAAGATTATCACTTACAGTGTATTAGAAATCCACTGCTGGAACTGATTGATTTCGTTTAAAAAAATAGTTTTTGTTTAAAAAAAAACTGATTGGCTTCATTTAAAAAAGGGAACTACCGTGTTACTGAAATATTGTTTCGTTCGTGCTAGCTGCGTACCCTACACTGCTGAGCCGGAAAACACGAACCTTTGCATTACTGCGCTGCAAATCTTTCGCAAGTTCCATCGCTTGCCAGAAGCCCTGCGCGTTGCCATGCAGCTGAACGACATGGAACTGATCGAGGATGTTTTCACGTCAACCGATGATCGGTAAGCTGCTGATGGATTTTTATTCTCCTTCGCATCTTCGCACCCTGGCGATGGATTTGATAAGGTTTAAGTCGACATTCGCTTCTAAAGGCATGAGACAGGAGCAAAGGAAGAAACGTTACGTAAATACGGTCCGGTGCTTTCCCACCATAAGGACTCAGCACGAGACAGACATTTCTAGTGAGCAAAAAGACGCCTTCGCATAATGTCGAGCCAAAATTATTCAAAAAAACAACTATAAGTATGTCGGATATTTTAGTTTAATAACGGTGATCGCACTGTCAATACACAACGAATACGTTAGGGTTTTCACTCCCACGACTTCAAACAATTTGATAGGACGCAAAAGAAACTTTTTGTACGTTGTTGCTCGTTTCGAAATCTACTTTGCATATGCGGGATACAAACCACTAAAGATCGTTTTTTCATCATTAGGCAGGTAAGCAGGGCGTGTCATGTCTTGCAAGTGTTGTTCATAAGCTCTCCTGCTCTTCGTAACTAACTACACGCTCACCGTCAAGGTCAGGGATTTGAAATGTCAGGAGCGAGAATTTATGGCTAAAAAGGTCGCACTTAACACGAAAAGTGATAGGGGCAGCAACAAATTTTTCAGAGATAGATCTTCTTTTTTTACTTTTGGGTTAGAGATGTATATGCTTGCTAATTATGTTAACATAAAACTATCAGTTGTACGTATATAGAGTCAATACGATATGTGTGCATGAAATATGTTTGATTTCGGTTGAATACTGACCAGTTTGGAATAGGTTTGTCATTGCAAAACTTACTTTGGTCCACACTGTTGAGTAAACAGTGGTTAAATGAAACGAACTAGATCAGTGTTCCTACAATTTACAAAATTTAATATTTCATGATGAAAAAAACGTAAAACTCTTTCTTGTCAGTCATTTAAGTAGAATTGGTTTTGATGGGTCGGTCATTTTATGGGTTCTTAATGAAAGAGCATGCAGCCCGGGCCGGTAATTTATCCACTACCCGGGCATCTGCTCACCAAAACGCTTGGCAAGGTAGCAACACATTGCATGACCTTGCAAAGGAGTGTTTTAATCTTCGTTGAAAATATAAAATGTCCATCTACCGACGGTGTTTACGAACGCTCATGTGTGGACACCTCGGTCGCCTCTCAATTTTCAAATTAATATACCTTAGCCAGAAAGAGCCAGGTTGAGCAAGGCGAAAATTTGATGAGCTTAGTTTAGGGATGGGGAACCTATTTCCTGTCAGGGGCCCCCATGGATCGTGGAATATCGCTGGCGGGTCGCAAAATTAATTGTATCTTAAAATTGTGCCTTTGTCTTCCAAAGGAAAATAAGGAGAGAAAACACATGTCAAGGAGCGAGAGAGGCACCTCTTGACTTACCGTCTACTGCCTGCTTGTTATAGAGTTCCATTTCGACGCGTGGTTGTGTCCCAATTTGGGTAACGAAAATTCTGATGCGGGCCATATTAAATGTTCACGCGGGCCGCAGGTTCCCAACCCTTGAGCTAGTTCAACGGCTGCTTAAAGCTGCGATCTCTCAGTTTTAGTTTAAATAAAAGTACACTAAGACGACGTAAAAATGTTCGTGTTGCATCTCATAAGACCCGTAAAAAACAACATACCCGTCTTGATTTCAATAAAGCATTCGTGCTACACGAAATTTTTCTTGCAATCTGTGTGTTTTTTGTGTGAAAGGTACCTAAGGTTGTTTTGGCTCGTTGCTGTTGCGACATGTATGGAGTTTATTTTTCGCGTATTTTTGGTGTGAAAACCCACGAAGTTTGCTGTGGCAGTTTGTCTTCTCTTTTTTGATATTCTTTAAATTATATTTGGTTTGATTTTCGTAGCAGTAAGCATCCGTGTATGTTACAGACAGCTAGGGTGAGTATAATTTGTGTTACACTTTTATTGGAATGCGTGTTTATAAACTCGTGTGAAGTTGAGCGGTACAGACGGTCGCGATTTTTGTCTTCTGTAGATGCTATGGCAGTTCATATTGTGTAACGGATGGCTTCATGGCTATCTTCAACATGTTGGCATGCGAGGTCCAAGCAACCGAACAACCCTTATTGTTGCATAGACCCGTGTTATTACGCCAGGTAGATTAGGACCGAAACGCACGCACTGGACTGAGGGTTGCTGAGTCTCATGATCGTGAACCGCGTGATCATTTGCATGAGCGGTTTATTTTTTCAGCCATGACGGATGGGTTTATGAGTAGCGCAACTTCGTGCGCATCAGAGCATTTCAAAGTTGTTTTTTAGGGCCTTGAGCACCTTTTCGTTCTGCTTAAAATGTTAATGAAGTTTATATCATGCATTAATGTTCTTCAGCGTCCACGTACACATTTAGTGTGTGCACTGGCACTTACCAGTAATTGGTTCCTTCATTTCAACGGCTGAAACATCCACTTCACGATTTCCGTGCGTTTTCCTAGCAGCAAATTTGCAGAAATTGCATGAAGTTTGGCAAGAATACAACTCGAAATCCTTAAAACGTTACTTTGAAAGGGTCTTTTACATTAGTTGTTTATGTGTAACTGCATGGATCAAACTTGACTGCAACTTAGATTGCAGTGTTTACAAATACTGACATGTTTTGTTTCCAGCTGCGTTTCTTTTTAGCTGAACAATTTGTGTTTGTTGTTCAGATCTTTGCAGAAACAATTGGCATTTGCAGTGGGAAGGCAGCAACTTTTTATAGAATTAAACGATGAATTGGAGGATGCTGATGATCTGACCGACATCTTTTCCAACTCTCACTTGAATACTCATTTTCTTGCTTTGGCGAGGTCAGTGTCAGGCTGTTAAATGAAGTTCATCCTTGCTGGCGTTGCAAAACGGTTTTACTGCGTTTTTTCAATTGTGGCCAATGGTTGCTGCAGACGAACCAGTTTGCGTTTTGATGAATTAGTTTGTGCACGTTCAGGCTTTTTTATGGCATACTCTTGATAAAACATCTGTTGAAGAACTGCCAACGAAACGACGTTTAAGTTGGTGAGGTGCGATGACAGCACTAAAAACATTTTTGCAAATGAATTTCTCTTCAGGTGTTTTTGCCAATTGTACATTATATGCCATTTACTAACTGCAAGTACAGTTTTAGTAGAGATACAATCATGCGGCGAATTTTTTGTAACAGACGTGATTGTGCTCTGTCATGTTTCGGCTTTTTGGCAGATAGATGCAGTTGACCTTTATGCATATCTTGCAGGGAATTGGATATCATGGAACCGAAAACTCCCGAAGATATTTACAAAACGCATTTAGAAAACAACCGTAAGTCGTGCTTGTCGGCGCTATCGCGATTTTCCGAAACCTTGTTTCATTAACGCCTTGGAAATGCTAACGAGCTCAATGCGAATGACGTGACGTCTTCTGACGCAGGCACGGGCATGTCGTCGACCAGCACAAACGTCGACTCCGCTCGCATGAACCTCGCCTCGTCGTACGTGAACGGATTCGTCAACGCTGCCTTCGGTCAAGACAAGCTCCTAACTGAAGAAGGAAACAAGTGGATATACAAGAACAAAGAGCACGGCAAGTTTTTCACGCTTTCTGCAGCGGAGAATGGTTTTCGCCACGCGCTGAGACTGCACTGTTGGCTGTTCAGGTTCAGGTTGTCGCGACTCATTGATTTTGTATTTGTTCCGCTGGCAACCGAACGTTTTCTGATTACCTTTTATCTGTTTCGTGTGAATAATATCAGGCAAAAGGCTTGAGCTGCGCAGAATCATCACGAAATTGGTTCATTTACCAAGATATCAGAAATCACGAAGTTTCTTGCCTCATATCTTTCCCGAGATGCCAAGCCTGACACACAAACCTTTGCTTTTGTTGACCTGGGCCTTAATCTATAGTTTTTACTTCACGTTCGGTTTTCAAATCCTTTTTCCCATGCTTTTCATGATAAATAGCAGGTACGTTTCTAGCAATGTCTATTTTTCGCAGGTATGTTGGCGGCAACCGCATCTCTTGGTCTTGTGCTGCTGTGGGACGTTGATGGCGGCTTAACGCAGATCGACAAGTATTTGTATTCGTCTGAGGAATACATCAAGTCAGGTTTGTCGTGTTGAAGATCAGTTGTCCTTGTCATGTTTTGGTTCGGTATATCGTTTAAGGTCTTCAGCACTTTTCTTCGGAGGAAAATACAGCCTAGTGATTGCTGTAACACACCATACTAGTGTACACTGGTCAACTGAAATTTGCCTTCTTTGTTTACATTTGTTGATAATGGTCAATAATGTCTTATTGTACTTGATCTTAGTAATAAACCAATATCCATCATTATTGTGACCATTTAACCAACAAAGTAACCGATGCTTCCCTTTCGCAGACTTTTCCATGATTTGCATTAATTGTCCGATAATTTTGTCGGCCTGCGTCCGACATGCTACAGATTTATGCAAAAAAAGAACGTTCTAGAAGTAACACACACACTTTCAACCTAGTTTTTTCGGTCACAGACCAAATTTTTTTTAAATGACCGAAAAAATTTATAAGTCATTCGGTTATAATGCCCGAAACTACGGTCTAGTGAATGCTGTTACGGCAAGTTTTAATACTTATGGGACAAATCACCGAAATGTCTCAACAAAACAACAGTTTTGAACCCTGTCGAATGACGCACCTTCACACCAATTTTTAGTTCAAAGGTCATTTTTACCGCCCATTCGCCTATTGCAGGGGCCTCAAATTGCTCTGAGGGCCAAATAAGGACTTATCAAAAAAGTAACCCGAGGGCCGCGTTATGACGCTGATTGCAACAATGGCGGTACCTGAACCTCACTAGAAACAGTTTTAACATCTTATTTCCTGCGAAAGGTATCGAGAGTTACAAGCAAATCATTTGTAGCCGTCTCTACGTTCGTTTAAAAGGAACTTGTTCACTCGCTGGCCGAGGAGTTTTAAACACCGGTGAATAAACTAAATATAAAACGTAAACGTTAATTATTAGAAAATTCTCAAGAAGCATCGCGAGCCGTACAAAAGACCCTCGCGCGCCACATGCGGCCGGCCGCCGTGTTTGAGGCCCATGGCCCATGTCTTTTATACCTTGGACGTGAAATAGTTGCTTTGTAAGGTTTGTGGTTAGCCCGCGAGGCCCTATTCCTGCTGGAAACAATCAAAGTTCGTCGGCAGGTTGGATTTTATTAAAAAACAATTTGCAAACATTGCTTCACGGTAAACTTTCGGTCATTATTTGGGAAACTCGTAGTTGCCAACCTTTCAACAACGTTGCGTATGACTGCGTTGACCAATCATCGTAAAGCGCACTCGTATGTTCGTAATGTGATGACTGCGCAGGTGCACTGCTTGCGTGCGGGATCGTTAACGCTGGAGTGAGGAACGAATGCGACCCCGCTCTTGCTCTTTTGTCCGACTACGTTCTGCACAACAGCAACGTGATGCGGATCGGATCGATCCTCGGGTGAGGCGGCGTCTGCTGAGACGCTTACTTTTTGCTGTGCCTCGAACGAACCGGGATTTATGAGACTGACTTCTTTTCAGGCTGGGCATAGCTTATGCCGGATCCAATCAGAGCGACGTCATATCTCTCCTTATTCCTGTTCTTGGCGATTCCAAGTCTAGTATGGAGGTGTGAAACTGTTGTGCGAGCTTTTTTCGTTTCGCTATTTCTCTGTGTAATATGCTAAGAAAATTTGGTGCAACTGTAATCGAGGGAGCTCACGGTTGTACGCTTTCTCCAACCATGGCGCTTTTGATACTTTGACTGAAAAATTACCCTCAGTGGAGAGTCATCTGTGAAATAATATACGAATAAAATAAGGTTGGGTTCGCCACGTGTTGTCGGGTTTGATAAAGCTATTGAAAAGGCCGAGTGCAACGTACAAGTGTCTCGTGCAGGTGATCGGAATAACGGCGTTGGCGCTGGGCCTCATATCGGTGGGAACGTGTAGCGGCGAAGTGACGTCATCGCTGCTGCAGACTCTCATCGAGCGGTCAGAGGTCGAGCTGAAGGACACGCACGCCCGTTACATCGCCCTTGCCCTCGCTCTTGTTTATCTTGGTAAGGCAAAACTTTGCACGGCTGCCCATGCCATATCATTGAGCTGGATGTTTTACCCATATTAGGATTACTTCTCTCACAACCCTTAACCTGCTCTGGGACACGTCAAAAGGACAATTCAATCAGACCTTACCCGGCTCCAGCAATTTAAGGGCGTCTGACAAGGGCCATACACGTCAAACAGTTTCTGTCCTTATACAGTTTTGTCTTTCTGCTGTAAGTAGGCTCGCCCAAGCACGAAACACAAATCGTCTTTTAAGGGCGTTATTTCAAGCGAACCACCTGTCGTTGCATTCATACCATTCTGAACAGAACACATGCTCCGGGATTTTCTAATTTCTGACAGTCAAACTCCGACCGATGAGATCGGTACCGCTTACCCAGTGCTTGAATGTGGAGTAGTCGATTACTCTCTTTACACTGCACTTTGATCGTGTTCGCGTTGGATTGGGAATCCCGTAAATCACTCAAGCGCGACCGTGAGTGTCTCACCGAGCTGCTTGAGCGCTCATGTTTTCAACCACATGCGATTCAGCGAATCCAACTAGCAGCGGTAGGTTGGGAATCCGATAATAAGGGATTCGAGCGGAAAGAGGTTGGGTGGTTTGTATTAAGTCTTGTGCAACCTTTTCTGTACGTGTTTGATGCTAAAACTACTACCGTGGAACATATTAGCATATCAAAGCTAAAATGTAGCAAAAATAACGGATTAATTTATTTAATAGTTTTGCCTGTAGCCTAACTGCACCTAGTTAGGGAAACAATCAGCAAAATTGAATCGGTTGAGCAAACTGGAAGATTATTCTCGGTAGGTGACAAGACATCAGATATTGGGCTGAAGGACTATTACCCCAATACTGATTTAATAGGTTTTCATTATACCGTAGTATAGTTGAGTTATTCAACCTCTGTGCAAAATATGTAGCCTAATACTGGAAGTGGATGATTTCAGTATAGGCTAGCTCCACTTTGAGAACTTTGTATCCCAGTCATGTGGCTATGATTTCCTCAGTTCATAATGGAACACATGGAGTAGCATAAAAGTTTGTGGAATAGGTTACAGTTGCAATTTGGTGAATTGCAGTAGCCTACCTACTGTTCGTAGATTTCTACTTACAAAGTGCTGTGAATCATCGTATTTGACACTTGTTTTTATTGTACTGCAGAGAACCGACTGGTTAATGATCGTGACTGAAATTAACGAAGTGGCTTTGCAATGTAAAAACTAACGCCCATTTCCTGCCCTTTAGAAGCTGTTCAAATTCTATCAAAGTACTTGAAGAGTGCAATTACGATGCGACGCGGCTTTCATGACCTCATCGCCCAGCAGTTCTCCACGATTTTCTCTGCTGGCTGTTATTTTTCGGACCACACTAAATAAAATCACATCTCGGCGATTCCAACCACACCTACAAAAAGCACCTTTGTGTAGTGGAATCAGGCTTCACCTCTTCATTTTCACCTATTCCCCAGCTTTCGCAATACCATAGGCCAAACCCACGAAGCAAATCTTTGAGTCCTTGCAGTGTAAAAACGCCCCAATATCGAGTTCGCAAGTGCGTTCACGAAGGTA
>Ga0210059_1001328_pt1 | contig 36855 bp, 20 predicted proteins | sample Ectturendosymbi2_FD_188042 | JGI IMG/M metagenome (GOLD analysis project Ga0210059, IMG submission 188042) | Ecteinascidia turbinata endosymbiont from Florida, USA - Sample 2 (SPAdes) (version 2) | ecosystem: Host-associated > Tunicates > Ascidians > Unclassified | place: Key West, Florida... | reverse complement strand
GGGTGAAGGATATTGAACTGTGTACTCAAGATAATTACGTAAACTGTGTTAAGAAAGCTAACGACAGGACCCTATGGAGAGCTATGGTCGTCAACCTTCGTCAGTCGAAGACGGCACGCTGAATGAATGAATTTATGAGGTCGATATTGTAGCTGAACAGAAACAAATATATATTGGTCACAATTTTTTTGTTTTTATAATTTTCCATTGTCCTAATTTTTTACTGCTACCCATGCTGCATGGTTGTCCCGGCATTCCTGTAAACCAACTTCCTGGCTTATTACATTTGCACACTAGTGTTACTCTGTTGACTAATGTGCTTAAGAACAGTTTTGGGATGATTCTTAAGGTGTTCTTGACTAAACAAGAGAAAATAATGGCTTGGTCAGAATACAAGCCTGAAAGGCAAGTTATGTTTTGTTATAATAAAACTAGCCAACTGCACCTAAAAACCTGTTCCTGTGCTTTATTCATGTGGTCTACGACAAGAGGCAGTTTTATTGCATACTGAACATCTTGGATTTCTGGGGCTTATTAAAAGGCTGACCAACCAGTTTGCGATTTAGACGAATGCAACTGCTGCTATCGGAGAGCCCGAACAAGCACACAAAGCTCACGGTATGGCAGCAAGCAACAATAGAGATCGCACCCATGATCACTCGATTGTTGCGTGTTCACACCACTTACATATGTGTGCAATTCTTTGCCCACATCCCATTCATGGTGAACCATGCATTCAACGTCACGCCAAGAAGTGGCAACAAAACCATTCACTGCAAAATTTTTGCATTAACTGGATTTTTGCTAGAGAAGGTTCAACTAAAGCTGATGATGTCTCATTTACAGCAGTTATTTACATTACTGTACATTGGTTGGTATAGGCAACTCAGGCGTAATAATGATTACAGTACATACCAACATGGGCGTCAGAGGGGTTTTTCCATGGAGTGGACGAAAAATTGTTCCAGGGGGCCAGCAGTGGTGAAATTTGATTTCATCAACTCAAATTAATTTTTTAACTAAAAACTTAATGAACAAATATCAAATTACAACATCCACGTGGCTAAGCTTCTTACCCCTTTAAACTCATGCAGACCAGTACACTACAAAACCAAATAGATACAGTCAACTTTTAGCATCAAGATATGTTCTGCCTTTAACAAGGATATTAAAAACAATCTCTATTGTAACTTCACTTTTAAGTCTTCCCATCACTGCTAAAATAAAAGTATGGCAATAGCAGCTCTTCGTTTCTCATGTTCACAATCCTTTAAATTGAACAATCAGTTCTCGCAGACTTGTACAGTCCATTGTAGATTTGGCCAAATGACAGTTTCCTTGATGACCCAACCATAATGATTTTTTGGTTAGTAGCACGGGCGGCTCGTCTGGACAGGCTGCAGCCCTCCCTGAAAAACGTAAGGCAAAAGATTCTGCCAAACGGCCAAACTCGCCTCAAGCTTGAATTCAGTTACAAAAATTTCACAACACAATCATTTTTGGTACTTCCGACACCATTTTGGCTCAACGTTTCCTAGGAATCCAACAAAACCAATGTTTCGCTGTATTCCAACCACGCCACTTATGCAATGACATTTTCAGCACACTTGCCAATGAATTTGACAATTTCGGGGCTGTCTTCGGCACAGCCCTAAAGGAAAGAAACCAAACAATTGGCTACAAAAAAACAAGGTGGTATATCCGCCTATCATAAAGCGTTTTTCATATTTTGATGATGAATTTTTAAAGAAAAAACGGAGGAAATATGATCTTGACTGTTTTTACTACCTGAATTTCTTGGATATGGAATTTTATAATTAATTTTAACAATGCTTTTACTAGCTAGTACTTTGGCGATATTGGCAGCATTGGATTCAAATCTGGTCGCCAATCTCGGGCTGCGAAAATATAGCCCTTTGTTTTATCTGCACCAGTTCAACTTGCAACAACAGGCTAGGCTGATGGGATTTCTAAGGTTGGCGTTTGAAGATGTACAGCAGTACTTGGTGGATCTCATTCTGATTCTTAGACAACAAAAGATGTGACTGGTTTAAAACATTGAAATATGAAAATTTTGAAGCATGAGAAATTTGGCAAGCCTATAACAAGCATTCAAGTAGACCTTCAATTTTTTGATAAGGTGAAAATTGCAGCTGTAACTGATTCAGGATACAAACTTTTACTGGAAAAGCATAACAATCCAGTTAAAAAAATGAGAAATCTTGTGTAAGATCATAAACTGTTCAAAATTTTTTGAAAAATTTAAACTTCATTTGAAAGAACATGATTAAAGTACCAGCTCAAAGAAAGTGGCTCAAGCCTGGGTCTGCTGCATGACACGGTTTGAATAAAATGCTAAGCTTTGTCTTGCTAACAATAGGACCTTAGTACTCGAGCGGAATGTTCCAAGTTAAGAATGCGAGTGGTACTGGGTTTGACTCTTGCTTCTGCAGCTTTGACGGCAGTGGACTTTGTTATGCTTCATACTTTTGATGGGACCGGTTTAATTATTTTTTGTGTTCATGTTTACGCGTTAAGGTTTGTGAATGTTTTATATGTATGAATATAAGGACAACTGAAAATTACAAGTTTGCTAAGATTAGGACTGCTGAAGTGACTGGAAACCCCACTAATAATAAAAATAGCCAGGGCGACATTCCCATATGTTCAACCAGAGATGAAATGTCGCAGCCCTCCCAGCTAATTTCACCACGAGCCGCCACTGGTTAGTACCCTTGCAACCCCTATCACAAACAAACCCCACATAAAAACCGCTGCCGACTGAGTTCATCCAATTTCAGCAACACTGTACCCAAGACCTGGTTCGGTTGCATTTGACCGAATTCAGATACATTACAACAGATAGACAAGATCCTGGAATTAATATTTAAATCACAAGTATCTGATTTGATTACCCATGATACCATGATATTTGATGGAAATGCGTGACCACACTCACTGTTCCCAATTTTATCCCACAAAATACAATTTCCCTAAAAAATCCCTAGATGGCTCAATTCCCTAAATTTTTCACCAAACATTGCTGAAATTCCCAATCTGGGGACAAATTCCCCAAATTGGTATCCGTGTCTGGCAACCCTGGCAGGTACTGGCACGTCCCAACTCCACCGGAAACGTTGTTCCTGCACCCTATTCGCTAGAGCGAAATCGTCTTTGACAAAAAGCAGGCGTTCTCAAGAACAAGGGTTGTTGCAGTCACAATCAATGACTCGAGACTCGAGTCAGAGTCATTTTTGCAAAATCTCAGAGCCTCTGATTGACAAACCCAGTTTGTTTGAATGCAATGAAATGATCATTTTTTGGTCTAGTAATGATAAAAATTGGTGCAAATTTTCTGTTTTGACTTTCAAGTCGTGTTATACTATATCTTAAGGGTCAAGCAATCATAACTTGCACAGAGGTAGACCTGAGATTTGCTTTTCACTGAGGGGCCAGAAGGGCACAATATAGACCTATTGACACATCATCATGATCCAATTAGGTATTTGCATAATGGCAGTCGGCCACATACTGTTACTTTGAGACTTTTCCAGATGAAGCGATTTAAGCTATTTGAATCACTTCATCTGGATTTAAGCTATTTGAATCACTTCATCTGCTCGTCTCTGCTTATTTTCATTTATTGGGCATGCGAAAGACAAGGCAGTATGTACCATGCAGTAAGGTTGGGCTAGACTTGTGGAAATGAATGAGACTGAAAGAGACAAGTAAAATGCAAACGGCTTTCACAAAAAATTTGGATATAAACAATCTGCAATCAAACATGCTGAAACAACACTGAGCAACCATTTTGTCACTTATTGGGCAACATATCAGCATGTTGGTCGTCAATTTATGGCAAAAAAAGGAAGCTACAATAGGTCCGCAGGTGGTGACATGGTTCGAATAAAATGCTGAGTTTGCCTTGCCACTTTAATGGCACCATCATGGTGGTTCTGCATGTACGTTTACGTCCACGGTGCAAATGGTTTTCAGTTCAACTCTCACCGTGATCAGGTGCATTTCAATTTGGTATGAGCCTATTGGTTGCACACTTCATGCAACCTGCTTTTTTTCTTTTCTTTGAAAGCTTCCACAGTTTTGTGTTCAGATTTACTACTTGGGTTTTAGGTTTACACTTTATGTTTAGGGTTAGGCTTATGTTCAGGGTTAAGTTTAGGGGTTATGTTCAGATTTAGGGGTTAGCGTAGCATTTCGATTTGCTTTTTAGAACAGTTCAAGAGCACTGGTTAATTTAGTAGGAACATGTCCTAGGTACACCCAAATTTACAATTAAGAAACTTGGGCCCGCCATTTATCGTTCGACTTTGCGCTCAGTATTAACACTAGACAAAATTGTATTCACTCATGGTTTTGTTAATAGAACTTTAAGCACTACGCAATTACTTTCACTTCTGTCAACAACTACAGTATTTTGAAACAATAGGGGTTAATGCGAGTAAAAGTTACTGCAAACAACGGGGATTTAACGCGAGTTCAATACTTTCATGGAGAGAGTAAACCATAGTATCCCAAAACAACAGGGTTAAAATAAGCCACTATGCTATAAATCCCTCTCGGTAGTCTAGTCCATTGGTACGCCCACTTGGACTAAGCCAGCTTGGTACGCCCACTGCTGGTTTTGGTGTTAAATTTGGTACGTCCACTGCTTAACTTGCTGGTTCTTCGGAGGTGGCCAGACGAAGACTGACTCAAGTGAAGTTTTTGTGAATCTGAATTAAACACACTAAATTGCGCCATATCACGTGACTAAACTTCATTCTCGACTCTCATTGGCTGATAAAGACATCGTGCAACGTCACTCTCGTTTTCGACGAATTCGTTCGAGAATGCTTTTCCGGCGGTACCGGTGATTCCATTTACCGTTTTCGCCTTCATCCGGAAGGTTTTCCGTTGTCGTCCATTTTTATCCGTTTAAATCGGGAATATTACTTATAATTTCGTATGGAATGTTAACGCAAATGGTTTCAATAATGTTTTGGGTTACTCGCATCCTAATTGTGACTTGCGATTACATGCGGAGTATAAATACACAATGGTTTAAAATAAATACACATTGCAATGTCCTTGTAGACGGAAAGTTTTTAGTGGTCGTTTTATTCCAGCTTCATTCTTTTAGAATTTTCAATCCATCTTGTGGTGTAACTTTAGTGTTCCAGTATCCTTTCCAATCGTTACTATTTAATGAGAACATCGACAAGCTTCTAGGTCGCTTTCTTGATTTGTTTTTGAAGTAGTTGAAGTCTTCCTTTGTTTGTTTTTCAGAACCACGAGATGTTTCATGTTGATGATGCAACGCGAACTCAACATTAGGTTTAAGGTTTAACTTAGGGGCAAACTTTAAGATAGGGGTTAGGTTTACGAGCTTGTAATCCAATGACTCGAAATGACTCGACCATTCTTGTGACTCGACTCTGACTCGAGTCGACCAAGACATGACTCGACTCTGACTCGACTCGACAAAATTTCAGATGACTCTGACTCGAAGGGCTCGTGACTCTGACTCGACAAAAATGACTCGGGCACAGCACTGCTTAGAGTAAGGTGCATTTAGTTTGTTAGTGTTTTTACAACTGCGGCAGATCTTTTGCAGGCAATCATTGCCTCTGCATTGAAGTTTTTTCTTTCTCTGATAAAAAGAAAGTATTAGATGTTTTCGACAGGCAGTGTTGGGATGCAGCATGCTGCTGTAGAATGAGCGAAGTTCGGGATTACAGGTGTAGTTGACTAGCAGTGAAATGGTGTAGCGTCTTCCCGCTGATTTTATGGCTCTGTGTATACTTCCTAGATTTGCTATCTTTTATTGTCAAGGTTTTATATTTTCAATTTTTTCATAATTTCCATATTTTTACGTTAAACTGATATTCACAACTGTTCCAAATTTCCGTTTTTGCTGACACACTTAGAATTTTTGCAACACCGCATGTTGGTTAGAAAACGCAGAAAGGCCGTAAAGCGCATAGCAGTAGGCTACGGCAAAGTAACTGATCAGCCATGACGCATTATTTTCTCTCTGTATAAAATTCTTATGAGCAAAACTTTTCCTCAAGAGAGTTCCGAGGCATTTTTGAACTTAAAAAGTCTGCATTACGCAGAACAGAAGAAAACTTCACCAACGTGTTTTAACAGAGTGCTTTGAAAAGCACTTCGAAAAAAAGACATGTTTTCATTTGCCTTCTCAAAAAACAAACTTTTTGGCACTCTCCCACCTCTTTTGAATAAGCCTATGAGTTTCCTAAAGCTCTTGGAAAACCAGTTCAAATATAGTCCTGAGCAAAGTACTCCCATAACCTCTCGTTGCAGAGATTACGCGCTGCGTTTTCATTGGTACATGCACATTTTTTATTGAATTCAGTATAAATTTTAAACGGGGTAGAGGGCAAATTGTTTTCTCCATCTCGCAAACAACATAACAACAAAGAAAGCTTAGCCACTGACCTCTTTGAACGGCTAAATTTTGAACAATCATTTTTTAAAACCGTTTTTCAAGGAACTCCTTCTTGCAAAACTTCTTAAAAATAACCCATGCAAAGTCTCGAGACGAAGAGCTCGAGACCGAGACCGAAATCCTTCGAGACCGAGACGACACTTGGGACCTTCGAGACCGAAATTCCAAAAAACGTGTCTCGAGACACGTCTCGAGACCGAGACCAAGTCTCGAAACTCCATCACTGCATTTTATGCTACTCCATGTGTTCCATTATGAACTGAGGAAATCATAGCCACATAACTGCGATACAAAGTTCAAAGTGTAGCCTATACTGAAGACATCCACTTCCAATATTACATATTTTGCACAGAGGTTGAATCATTCTACTATACCAAGGTGTAATGAAAACCTATTAATCAGTATTGGGGTAATCGGGTAATAGTCCTTCAGACCAATATCTGATGTCTTGTAACCTGCCGAATAATCTTTCAGTTTGCTTAACCGATTCAATTTTGCTGATTGTTTCCCTAACTAGGTGTAGTTAGCCTACAGGCAAAACTACCAAATAGATTGATCCGTCATTTTTGTGAAATATTAGCTTTTATAGGCTAATCTTCCGCGGTAATGGTTTTAGCATCAAACAAGCACAAAAAATTTTGTCCAAGACTTAATACAAACCACCCAACATGATTTTCAATCGAATCCCTTATTATCGGATTCCCAATCTACCTCTGCTAGTTGGATTCGCTGAATCGCATATGGTTGAAGAAATGCGCGCTCAAGCAGCTCGGTGAGACACTCACCGTCGTGCTTGAGTGATTTGTGGGATTCCCACTCCAACGCGAATCTCATAACAGTGCAGTGTAAAGTGGATAAGGGTAGAAGATGAAATGGATGCCGATTTTGCGTATTTGGCCTAAGGTAACCTCGCGCGATGAAAACGCTGGAAACACTGCTCGTTTCTGCGTCAAGATAGCAACTACGGAGCACGGATCCGCCTGGCATGACGCGGCTCGGATAAAACGTTGAGTTTATCAGTCAGACGGCAGCGACCTTGCAGCCTAGCAGATATGTCTGGTTTTCAAAACTCTTTAAAAACGGTCTGCAAAAAGTGGTGAAATGGTTTCTGGATGCTGACGATAATCGAGATTCCCACCAAACGCAATTATTACTTTTTGGGCTATTTACAATGTTCCTTGAAATTTGCGCAAACTCATTCCGTGGTATTTACATTAAGTCGACAAATTAACAAGCAAAAGTATGAGAAAACAATTAATCGCCTTTGCGCAGGTAATAAAGTTTTTGTGAAATATCAAGCTCAAGGGAGGGGTCTAACCCCAACCCCCCCTTGCGTACGCCCTTGAGTGGGACCACGAGTGTTGGCCAGGGACCGAGTTTGCTAAAAAACTTCGGGGGGGGACAAATCTTTATTGTTTGCGTTTCGATGACGACATCATGTTCATTCAACCGTAGTACGACCTTTTTGTAAAATTGGTAGAATGGGGGGCACATTTTCGAATTTATATATTTTGGTGAGCATGGCCCAAGTGCCTCCCTTGGCTACGCCCATGGTGGTGGTAGGTGCTATATCTAGATATCTAGCATTTAGCAGTGCATTTGCTATGAAAACACATTTATTCTGACAGTTAGTAAATAAATGGACACAATTATGCTCAAAAATTGTGATAATAATCAATTCAAATTTGGTCAGTTCCGAAATAAAATGTACTGCTACTAAAAACCACAAGACCACACTTAGATAAATCAAAACCAAACTGGGGATCTTTTGGTAAATATTAGCAGTGGGTACCAGGCGCATAGCCAGAAATTTTAATAGAGGGGAAATATCAACAACTGAGTTTAAAGCACCATCCATGAAACATTACGATTGCGCCGACATTTACGATTGCGCTTCTTATACTGTATTTACACGCTTCGGATGTACACCAACACCTCATGTTCAAACGAAGCCGAGCCTTTGCTCTGAGGCAAGACTTCAGTAGTAGGCTTTCTACAAAACTTTCGCGCATATAAGTGGATTTGCGTTTTCATCCAATTTTCGAGCGATTATTTCACGCATGTAGTTGATAAATGTAAACACTAGAGTCTTTCACCGCCTTTGAAAAATGTTTGGATTTTTGATAATCTATAATATCTTTTGGCTATGTTCAACTTATTCCATAAAACCTTTGTAGCTACTTTTAACTTACTTCGTTTTAATTGTTTGATGAGACTTTGCTAAATTTAACTGACTTCGTTGAAATATAAAATGGAATTAAACTGTAAACATAATTGTAACCACAATATTACAAATCTATAGACCAGGCTCAGCTGCATGTAAAGATAGCTTAGCGGTATACGTAATTAAATTCGTACAAATCACGGGCTTCCTGAAAATACAATAACATGTCTGCGGATTTTGAAGCCCTAATGGGAAAAAATCCAACTGTAGTTTAATTTTAGTCACATACACTTTGCCAACAAAACAGATTCAAACCTCAGGGATGGATATTAGGAAGGATAACGAGGCAATCGCCACGGGCCCTTCTTTTCCAGAGATACCGTGCCCCCTCTTGAGAGCTCTGCACCGTTGTTTAGTTGAAAAGGTTATGTACCACTCTAGAGGCACATTTAAAGAAGCTCTGAAGCAGTCATATGTTGTTCAAAATAAAGCAAAAATTATGAGAACATGTGCCAAAGGAAGCAGCTTTAGAGTGTCCAGCTGCAAAACTTTACATATTTTTGTTCTTTTCGTTTGTATATTATGCTCTCGAATTTAGTTCATAAATTGAAATGTGAAACATATTTAACTCTTTTATCTACGTAATCCGACATCTACCTTTCGCAATGGCGATGTTTTGTGGCCCTTCTCTGAGAGCATGCCCCTAAAGTTTAATATCCACCCTGTGCAAGTTATTTCAGTATCTGTAAGATAATGGCAGTGTCAATTCCCTTAGCACTTACAAAATAAAAAGCACCTTGCTACTTACGTTAGATTTTGCTGCTGACTCTTCTCGTTGCAGTTAAATGATTTCAAATGATCTCCTGCTGGATAGGGTGGGTGGAATTAACATAAGATGAAAGTTGAAACACTGAGCTTATGAACAGTAGGTCAGAATCTAATATCTTGACAAGATTGATGTCATACTCGCCGGCAAGGCAAAGGGAAACCATTGATGAAACCGTTAAGGCTCCACATAATTGTGATTGAACCGTCACAATACATGACATCACAAATAAATACCTAGAATGAACGCTGTGGTTGCTATACAGTGACTATGGCGCAATGAAGAAGACTTTGAAACTAAATCGCTTCTTAGCCATATTTTCAGCTTCAAGACATAAAATGTATATCACCGCCATATTCACGCATGCAGTTTTAGAATTGTGCAAAAAACAAAAATCTACGATATTAATTTAAGGCAGTGGTGCTCAAACGTTTTGGCTCGTGGGCCACATTTGTCTTTCAGAAACCTTCGCGGGTCACAAGAATTAATAATCTCAATAAAAATTCTCTAAAAAATTATCTCAAATGATTAAAGTGTTAAGTTTTCTTTCCAATGAAAATTGCTTCGTGGGCCACTCCAGAGGGTCTTGCGGGCCACATGTGATCCGCGTGCCACGGTTTGAGCACCACTGATTTAAGCTTACGCTGACACTGGAAACAACGATAGGTTATATTTGTAACACACACCCACTTGACCCACTATCAAGAAGTTTGCGATGGTCTTGAAATGAACCTTTCGTAACCATTAGACCGGACACAGCAAGCTGGTGCGCCAGAAACAGCTGCGAAAAGCGTTACTCCAATTGGTTTTACTTGCGGTCATTGATTACAAAAGGTCAGATACAACTTTGTATTCGACTAAAAGCTGAAGTAGGATACGTTCCTTGAGGCAGTTTCGTTGATTTGCACTGAAGTATTTCTTTGGCTTATACTTCAAATATTTTATTTACCTGAAAACTTTGGAATTGGGGGTCATTGTCTCGGTTGTCCCACCTGGCTGCGCGCTTGGTGGCAACCGTATTCTGATTGCAGGTTACAGACCAGCAGGCATTCGTGATTGAGCGAAGTTTATGTGCACACCGATTTGGTAATTCAAATTAACCAACACAATTATCAGCAATCATGACAATTCAGTTTACATAGTAAATCTGTATACTGTGTCCACAGATAGTCCAGTGATAATGTTCATTTTTCTTATATATTTATTTCCCTGGCTTTATGCTGCAGAAACGTTTCTAACAGTAAAGCAACCATGAAATTTGCACAACTACATTATTTTTTATCACAACAAATATACAAAGCAAGCAAGTTTGCGTTTCCAAATATAAATCGTAATCCAAGAGTCGGGCTAAGCCGAGGAACCCGTGGGCCAGAGTCGCTACTGTACTGTTAAAAACACCGAGAACACAGCTTAAAAAGCAGGCAAAAATGACACAGCACTGATACCTGTCTTAAAACCCATTCAAAATCACAACTTTTCCACATCTTGGACACAGAAGTAACATGACTGAATCCTCATTCTACAACTGCATTAGATACCAGAATGCAAAGACAAGACAGCATATGTAGCAAATAGCAAGTTGTCTGTGAGGATGCCAATTGTGTTGCCAATGCAGAAATAAATATAGCTGTTTAATGCTGCCAATGCAAAAACAAAAACACGGTTGAAATTGATCTGTCAAGCATTTCATTTTTCGTATAAGATTCAGCAAAATTTCACTATTTAGACTGGTGTTAAAACGCTTAAAATTACGCCAATTTTGGTGTGGCCAGAATTTTTCCTATATACAAACATGGGTGTCGGCAGAGCCGGATTAAAGGGTAGGGGGCCCAGGGCAATTTTCACTGGAGGGCCCCTATGACGTAGTTCGTGACGTCATCGTTTGTATAATTTATGTTTTCGCTGATTCGCAACGTTCTCGTTTCCTTTTTCCAGTAGTCGATTATGTGCCTGCCTTATTAACTCGATTGTTAGCCGCCTTTGATTGTAAAGGGCACGAAATGGTGTTGAAAATTAATGTAAGCTGCCTTTGATTGTAAACCGCAATTGAACATAGGTTACCGAAGCCTCTGAGATGCATTGGCGATGTTCGCGTACTCGTGCGTTTCCCGTATTAATGATGCTTACACCACTATAACTGCCTTTTTTTATCATAATCCCTCCTGTGACGGATGTGCACGTGATGCTGAAGAAAATCGAATGCGAAAGAATAATTTGGTCGACAAAACGTAGCCAAGGAAAGACTGAGCGTCATCTGTACCTTTTGACAAAGTAAAAGAATAGAAAATGTAAGCCGCCCTTGATTGTAAGCCGTATGAAATGATGAAAAAAGTTTATAAGCCGCAGCTTGCAATCGAATAAATACGGTGCTCAACTGCACATACAGTTAGCTGCGAGAAGAGAGTTTATGATATAAACACTATAGCGTATCTCGCTAAGAAAAAATATTTCCACAGGCTAGAGAGTGACTCGGCAAGAAACAACATTCACCCGAACAATAAGCAGAAGCCAGAGATAACAAACGAAAACACCAGAAAAATAACATGTCAATGTGGCCAGCCAGTCTGAGCATAGGTGTAGTAGCAGGCAAATTTTTGGGGGTGCGAAGAATTTTTGCCCGAATTTCCACAAACTTGCCCGAAAAATGCTCCAAAGAAAATGACCTCCAAAAAAATAAATTAAAATAAAAAAACGACTGCATTTCTTTTCATGTTGTGCGCATTTTTTCAAATCAAAGCCCTTCAAGCACCATTTTTGCTCAAATTTTCCCTAATTTGCCCGAAAAGAACTAAATAAAAACATGACTTCCAATAAAAAAAGGTCTGCACTTTTTTGTAAAATCAAAGCATATACAGCGATTTTGCGAAGGTATTCAGGCATTTTGTCCAAATTTCCACAGATTTCGACCGGAATTTAAGTGATTTTGCCCGGATTTTCACCAAATCAAATGTTTTGGGGGTGCGCTTGCATCCCCGCCTCCTACACCAGTGAGTCTGAGTGTGAAAGGTGCTTCGAAACGTATGTCGTGATTTTCACCTACATTTTCAGGTGCTCTGGTTAACGTCATACGTTGCTGCTTAAAAGCTTTGCTGAAAAAAAAACGTTTCAGTCACGGCGTTTTAGCTAACACCTTTTCTTACTCTATGTAAATGATATTACACACGTCTCAAAATTAAAACAACTTTATTTGCAGATGATACAGTTCTTTCTTTTTCAGCAAAATCAGTCATTGATCTTAAAAAAAGGTTAACGAGGAACTAAATAATATTGACAACTGGTTGAAACATAAAAACTATCTCTAAATTACAATAAAACTCATTGCATGCTGATTACAAAACAAAAAATGCCTCTGGACTTTGATATGAACATTAGCATTAATAATCATATTATATCCAAAGTTGACAATCTTAAATACTTGGGAGTAGTATTAGACAACAAGCTAACCTGGAACTCACACATAGCTCAAGGGAAAAAACAAATATCCCAAGCCTGCGGAGCTCTTACAAGGCTTAGACATTACCTTCCCATCAATTCTTTAATAACAGTATATTATAGTCTAGTCTTCTCTCATCTTCAATATGGAATAAGTAGCTGGGGTTCAGTATCAACATATTTACTTAAAACAATAAAAGCAATACAGAATAAAATTATAAGATTAATTACATTTAGTTCATATAGATAAAATGCTGAAAAACTGTATGTACAGCTCAAAATTTTAAATCTAAATGACATTTATAAGTTACAAACAGCAAAATTGATGCATAAATTTAGGCATGACTGCTTACCATCTGTTTTTAACTATTTATTCACAAAGTTAGACAATATATATTCATATAATACTAGACAGAAAACATCTCAAGAATATATAGTTCCCAGAAAAAGATTGGCAACTGCACAAAAATCTCACGCTTATATAGGAGTTAAGATTTGGGAATCTTTAGATCAAAATTTAAAAGTACAACCTTTCTACGTTTTCAAAAAGAAATGCAAGTTACACTTCTTAAACCAATGTTAACCCGTGTCAATTATATGCTACCTTAAGTATTCCCCATTGTCATAACAAAAATTTCTGATGGTACAAACCTTAAACCCCATTAACATAGCACTGTCTTAACATTAGAGTAGTGAGGGACCTGACTAGAAAACTACCTGGTTATATTAGGTACCCCGGGAAGATGCAAATATAATTTTGATTGTATTTCTGTTCATGAGTTTGCTTATTTATTTTATCTTGTTTATTTGTTGTTTTTCGTGTGTGTTTGTTTCCCAAACAAAAATGAATGAATGAATAACGCCGCCAGATCCTTGTGCTTTTTCTCCTCAGAAACGTTGCCATTTTTAGCTCCTGTTGGCTAGGGCTAGTTTTTATGACCTAAAAAGTTGGTGATATGACTTTATTCTTCAGAAAATATGACTTTACATGACCAAACAAAAATGACTGAGCTAAAGCATACAACTATTGTACAATGAAGCATTACCAGCGAAAATAGGCATTAAGATATGGCAGCCTCATGGTTTGCTGATGCCCTCTAAAATAAAGGCTCAAAAGATGAGCAAAACATATACATTATTTCGTTTGAAGCAAATTGAAAGCATGCATGGACACTGGTTTATTTCTTTGCGGGAGCAAGACCATGCATTTTAGGCAGTGCGTTACATTTCATCCAAATACCTTGGTTCACCCACGTCTTTGGCAACATTCGCGGTGTGAACAAGTGGGTTCAATTTGCAGGATGCAGCTTAGACCTTTCGCGATATAGTAGTTTCACGCGATATTTTGAGATTGCTTTGATGGTTTTCTTATTGAATTAGGTTGAAAATATGCAAAATATAACTATGACCCAACATGGAAAATATGACTTTTTATGACTTTATAACTTTTGTTATAGACTTCGTACGGGTGTGATTTTTGTTTTAAATTTCGTTTCAGCTGCCTGAAGCACAGAAATAAATATGACTTTAAATGGCCGTGTTGATGGCATTACAGATTTCGGCATCGCGCTAGCTTGTAGACACTGCAATCTCGCTTTCAGCTCTTTCGTTCTACAAATCGACTGATCAAAAACCTTTTCTGACGGGACACGCAATAACATGTGGTGTAAGTAGCTTGACAAGCTGTTTATGTTTTATGATGTAACGCAAGTATAGCAGCCATCAGAAGAAAAGTGTGTTTCTACCATACGTTACCCATGACGAAACAAGGCGCAGTTCGGCTGCGGCTACCTCCAGACGGCACAAGAAGTTACGGAATCATTGATACTAAAAAGCAACCAGAGCAGAACTAGCTTTGCTGCTTAAAGACGCAAATAGTATCGTTTTCGCGACATTTGTGCAGTGAGCGTGATGCACGAGTTGATGAACCAATGCCAAAAGAACGATTTTTAGAAAAAGTTACAAGCAAAATTCAAATATATTTGCATTGAACAAAGCCGAAAATATTTCTATTCAGCAGTGATTACTAAAATTGGCAGAAAGTCAAACTTGCAGAAAAATTATTAATGATTTGTTTGTTGTATTTGCAGATAAGAAACAACCAAAACAGGTTTTTTTTGTTTGTTTGTTTTTTTGTCACCTTTTCATTTCATTGACAATTTATGATGGTACTGAAGGCTGTGTTGCAGGGTTGGTAGACTGGATGACCTCATGGTCTTTCACCAATCCTTTGTGACAAATGAAACAGTAATTCTTACTTGCTTGTGTAGAGGTTTGCTTTGGATGATGCTATAGTTTCCGCATTAGCCTATGCTATACGCAATCTGGGTGTCGGAAGGGGGCAGTGATGGAGTCTCGAGTCTTGTTCTCGGTCTGTGATGTAGAGAGGACAGTGATGGAGTTTCGAGGCCCATTTTTGCGAGTCTCGGTCTCGAAGGTTTCAGGTCCAGTCTCGGTATGGAAGGCTACAGGTCTCGAGACTTTGAATATTGCAAAGACATGGTTTAGTAAGGCTTCTATACTTCAACGATTTTTGTTTGTTGTATTTGCAGATAAGAAACAACCAAAACAGGTCGGAAAATGCCAGAAAATAGAAAAAAACTCAGCTTAGATGTGATGACGACATTTTTAAAAAATATTTCGGCAAAATGCACAAATTTTGAAGTCTCGAAGTTTCAACCAGGTCTCGGTCTCGACTACATCGCTGGACGGGGGGCAGAAATTGAAAATTTCAGCAAAAAGGGCTGTTTTTTTAGTTTCGAGTGGTAAAAAACAAATTTCACCACTTTTCCCCCCGTAGAACTGTTGGAAAAATCCACTAATGCACCCCACAGATAAAATCCTTCCGACGCCCATGCACACAATCATGTAAAATTACACCAGTTTTGTAAGAAATTGTGTTGCATTACACCATGTAGCAACACTGTTCAACAACAACAACAACAATGCGGTAAGCAAGCCATAGAAAGGAGTCAGTCTGTGCACGGTGTATTCTGCAAAACAATTACGAAATCCCGCCAAATTACAAATAATATATTACAAATAATATTGACAAATTACTGCCAAAATTCTGCAACATTTTTTTCATTAAACGATTTGCTTTAACAGTGGGCCCAATATTAATTGTGTGACTTAAATTTATTTATGCAAAATGCAATTTAAAAGTGAGGGGGCCGGCGCCCCAAAAAATAAAATTGGGGGTCCTAGGCCCATGCGGCTCCCCCGGTTTCACCACCTATGCCTGCCTCCGTGAGTTTCGCGCTGAGGGAAATCCTGAAGTGAACGCTATACGAATAATCGTGAGTTGTCTTTCACTTACTATTTTCCCTTATGGAAGATGATGCTACTTATGACGAGCAGTAGCGTAACTAGGGTATGGCAGGCATGACACGTGCCAAGGGCGCCACTTCGACGGGGGCGCAAAAATTGCTTGGCAAAAATTAAGATCTTTATTTACAATTCCTTGAACCTCTATTTTGCGCTCCACACATTCATAAACTGCAAAGCTGCATCAACACAGCGCCCTCACCTAACAACACAGCGCCCTCACCCAGCATTAAGTCGGGCGTGTTGTGCCAGCACCATCACGCATTATGACAAAACTGTGGTATTGTGACATAACATGAGGGTCAGACATTGTGATAGAACAAAAACGCTCGCATGCCATATCCACGAGACCTCGTCCTTCTCACTCTATACTATAGTCTATAGGGATAAGTCAGTCTGTGCTGCTGCCTTTCAGGCAAGAAGATGACATTAATCAGAATCTGGCTGAGACGAGTTTAAGTCCGTGGCTGTGAGAATCTGACTGTTCCACAAATAACTGTTATTGAAGTCCTACAGCAGCCCGCTCCGACTTGACAAAAGTTCTTCGATGTGGCCACTCACTAGTGTCCGATAACTAGGCTGAATACAATGCCCCAGTCCAGGGACTAAGGTAGACAACATTAGTTAGTCCTCGAAAAATTAGCAGTTAGCATCGTTGCCGCGCCAGCTGAGCAAAAATCTTAACTCATGAAAGAGATTTGTTAATCTTGTTTAGAGCTAGCTTTTCCTGTCCAAATTTAGCTTTCTGTTCTGTGTCCAAGGCCTTGTGAAAATGTCCTGGCTGTGAAAAACGAAAACGTACGTGTAACAATTTAGAAGCTGTGTAGTGTGTACAGTTCAGATGTAGATGGCAAGCAATTTTACGAGAAGATTCTAGATTGCAGAATGCTAGTTTCAAGTCGTGCAACTTTAAAATTATCGCGTCCTGAAGTCCTGATATTCTTCGAATTGCTTTGCAAATAATGTTGATGATGGCAGCAGTGCCGTATCAGCCAAACTCTCCCCCCCAAAATGCTTACAGAGGCTCCCCGAATGGTTATTTATAAAAAAAAAATTATGCTACATTTCGTGGCCGAATGGCCTTCAAAACAAAATGTCCTAATTGCAGACACAATTTTGGCAGAACCAGGCCCGTAGCCAGGTTTTAAGGTTTGGGGGGGAAAAACACATTTTTAGGGGGGAAAGATTTTTATTTTTATCATATGTTTAAAAAAAATTTTTCTGAGCACAACAATATTTGGGGGGGCACAAAAACGATTTTTTGGGGTAGCTGCCCCAGAATGCTCCACCGTGTCTGCGGGCCTGGGCAGAACCGTCGCCAGAAAGTCTTCCATTGGGAACCTTCATGTTTGTGCAAGGGGGCTAGACATTCTGAAAATTTATATTTAATTCACAACATAAATAGCATTTGCAAATTGTGCAAATTACATTGGAAACATTTTCCCACAAATACACATAATAGGCTCGCAGTAAGATTTTTTTTACTAAAATTTTTGGACGAGCTTAGGAAAAGGAATTGGTCATAAATCATTGTCATTTAATTGACGGCGATTATTTAGAGATGTCGTAATGAAATGCAAATGTAAAAACCTGCAGGAAAGCAGAATCAATCCTATCGTTTAGTTATGAAAACATTATTACCGAAGGAGCAAACATGAGGCCGGTCAAAGTATGTGCGCCGCGATGAACGTTTTCTTTCATTAGAAAGAGTTTAATTTTTTCATCATTTTCATTAGAAAAAATTGATAAACTTTACCACGAGCTTAAAGTGAAATATGCTTATAAGGCGTGCGCAGTGGGCTTTTTACTGGCCGAAATACGCATGCATAAACCTTGCTGATGTCTGGACTGTTAAATTCCTGGTGCATGGCACATGTTTAGATTAATAACATTTTGTATCTCAAATTGCCTATAAATATTAATAAATATAGACTAAGGCTTACGTGGACGCAACGGTTAACATTCATAATCCACTAACTGCACTATTCTGTTTTGGGAAAAACCACAAAATAGACTCTTCTAACTGCACCATTAACTCCATCTGGCTGTCTGAACAGCGACTGCGCAAATGTGTAACTTTGGTCGTCAGCACCAACGGTATCTTGCTGCTATGCAGTACAAAATAAGAGAAGACTACCTGGGCTAGACATAGTAGCTTTAATTGTTTTACAACAATCACTACACAAAATACGTTGATCAAGTGGAAATCTGACTTCTGAACGTTTACAAAATTACAACTAGGCATGTAAGCAGGGTCGGAAAAATAAACGCGAGGCCCATCAGGGCAAAGCAGGCCCGTAATCAGCTTGGGACTCCAGGTGGGGCGAAGAGTTTTCTGAGAAGGGCCCAAAGTTTTTAAACTATGTCCAATGTTTTTTAACTACGTCCAGCACATTTTTCCAGGGAGGCGAAAAAATTTTAGGGGGGCTTCGCCCCTCCTGATTACGAGTCTGGGGCAAAGTCGTGACCGCGAGGCCCCCGACACGCTTAGCGCAAGTGCGCAGTTCGCTCATTTGCCTGTAGAGGCAGGTTGCGAATCTTGCCAGCGAATTGTTGTACTCCTGGTCTTTAATGCGTAACAATAACACGGCAATAAATCTTCACGTTACGGTAGTAGGCGTTTTGCCGCATGTGACCAATGCTCCCACTGAGTTTTTTTCCACCTAGATCTGTTTTTTTAGTCGACCTGTGTATCTAGGTTTAATTATGAAAAATCGCGTGAAATCTGTGTTTTTTGAAGTAATAAACTCATCAGCAACTTCAATGTGTTCAATAATATAAAGATAACTTTACATTACACATGCGCACATCAGGTGAGAAAGTACGCATATTGGATGAAGCAGAATGTGTTCAATCGGCTTCATATTCGCATATATGATCATTGTCAGGGTTATATACAGTAGTGCGTTTAAGGATCGGCAAGCGAGGCACTTCAATCGAAACCCCCTTTGCAACTGTCGTATGTAAAGTACTTTGATTTCAAAGGCGCCCGACAACAACTGCAATATATACTATACTGTAGCCTATAGGCTACTTTGCTTTCAAAGGGGGCCCCAACAGCAGTTGTAATATATAAATACCTTACTTTCAAAGGGGCCCAAAATAACTGTAATGCATAAGCACAATTTCTTTCAAAGGGCCCCCTAACTTCACTGATTTCTAGTGCTTCATATTTCAATTTGGGGGATCAAAGCTTTCTCTGGGGGTTAAGTGGTGACGGAACTGAAATTTGGGCCCCTGTGACAGCGTGGGGAGGGCCGGCCCTAACAGATGCGGGGCCTAATGCAAGACCTGGGCGCGGGGCCTCTCTGAGCAGTGATTTTATGACGTCATCGTCTTCAGTCAACCGTGTTACGATCGTGGTAGAGCGCAGATATATAGTGTAGCACTAATACGAGAATTGAGCACATTTGCTAATGTTCCAGAGGAAATTTGCTAGTTCTGACGAGAGCATTCTTTGTTAACAATGAAATTTATATGGCGTTTCTATTGAATTCTCAAGCGCAAGGTGTATCTGGCAAAAATTAACATTCTACCCAAACACCATGGCGCGGGGTATGCAGTGCGGCTGATACGGCTCTGGATGGCAGTATATATTACAAGCTGCGAAAGATCTTTCAGTAAACTAAAACTGGTCTTTTCATATCATTGAATGTGCATTTTAATTTCAATGTGTTCCATTTTGAAAGAAATTGTTTTTTACAGAACTTGCAATATGTTGTTTGATTTTTTTGTAAGATATACCATTTTGTCAGACAACGCTATGTAGACCTGTAAACTATCACAATGTTATTATTTGGATGTTTTGATATTCTTGATAATAAAAATAAACGAGTATAGAACATTTTTTTTCAACCTTTATGCGGCAACGGAACCATCCGCAAATGTTTGCGTTGCTCATGGAACCTTATGCAATGATCCAAATGTCTATCGTACTTCTATAAACCTGTGAAACAGTGGTATTACTACAACCGCATAGAACTGCGACTGCGAATTTCGTCCCAGGCAATTTCATGTATTTCGGCGGAACCTCTGGCAGCCACTCGCGGAACCCTGAAGTTCCGCGGAATCCCGGTTGCAAAACACTGGTATAGAAGAATGTTATGGTCCTTACTTACTGATAATTTAGATTTTACTTGCTGAAAAGTTTAAAACAAAAATAAACACAAAATATTTCCGTTTCAAAACATTTATTTTATGCATGGTTCTTTTGTAAAAATTGTGCCTATATCTAATATTGAAATCATTAGAAAGGGCGCACATTTAAACTTTGCCATGGGCGCCACTTTGCATAGATACGCCACTGATGACGAGGTAGTTAATAGTCTCAAGCGACTTTGTCTTAAGAATAACGTTTATGCTAGACACCTGCTTGTCAGTAGAAAGTACCGGTGAGTTTACCTTTGAATAGTCCACATACGTTAAAAATTGTTGCGAAAGAATGCTCGTTCACTGATGTGTCCGCTAACGGTTACAGAGAACTGACTCGCAATTCCTTCAACGGACTAACATCTTCATCTATAAGAAAAAGACGATCTTACCGTCGTTCAAGCTTAAGAACTCGCTGACAGTTTAGATAACGCCCGACGTCAGGCTACCTCGATCAGCCAAACGGTTGCGCTGTCTATGACCGCGGAAATTGTTGCTCCCAAATCAGCCGAAGTCTTGCTTAGTTGCGGTACTTCATTAGCTCCGCAGCCGCTCTTCGTGGCATTTTGCGGTGAAAAAACTCACAGCAGTCGTTCCCAGTGCCCCATCCGAAACTCGAATTGTTGTACCTGTGGCAAACGAGGCCACTTTTCACGCGTTTGTCGGTCTACTACCCTACGTGGTTCAACCGATGGTCGAATCATGTAAATTTTCGAAAATGTGACGTCATTTACGGATGGCCATTTGGAAAGGATCACGCAGGTCTTGATTTTGTTTTTTTTTTGTCTCGAGAATAACAATACTTGTTTCAGACCTGTCACATTTAAAGCTCGGAAAACTGATTGTTTACGTGTAAAGGCGCTGGTAACCAAGGCTAATGAATAAGCCTGGTTACTTTGACTTAGGTCAAGCGTCGCAAAAAGGCATAGAAGGAACATTTTCAGGCACCGATTGGTTTGACCAAGTATCGGACGTTCACCTCTCGAATGCGTTAAAGTCTAGCATGTAAAATGTTCAACGCCTTCTTTAGAAACAATTCGTACGGTTTTGCTCATCGATTTGCATTTTCATCTAACTTTTTTATCGGCTGACATCCGATGTCTTGATGCTTTTCTCGGAAAATATAACGCTTTTGTATCACGATGAGCGAACGCATTAGTTGCAGGTGTCATTCCAGTGTTTGCACCTCTTCGGCACTGCACCTGCATGTAACGTCTGCCGTGTGATATGAACCATGTGTCTGAGCCAAACACGTAGATGAAAGAAAAAAATGGAGACAGCACGTTGGAAGCGGGGGCGGATCCAGGAGGGAGGCGATCGTCCCCCTGAAACCTACGAAAGTAACTTTATTCACCATAAATTTGTACTAATTCGGAGAACACAACATTCGCGATATAAGGCCACTTTGTCGTCCATTGTTTTGTCACAGCAGTGTTGTGAAGCATACTTCGTCTCGCTTGCAGTAGTGAAGCTGTTAGTGAGACTTGACTACCGATTATTACTGAAATCGCCCCCCCCCTAACCTTACCGGCTGGATCCGCCCCTGGTTGGAAGAGACGCATTGAGCAACAAAGATAGAAACAACATTGGAGTCGGAGTCAGCTGATCTGCTGCCGTCCTCAGGGCCAGTCGCATGTGTTCGCAATTTCACGGAAGCTTTCGTACAGACCTGCAAGGAAACCTCTCCAAACAGGAGGCTGGACCAAGCTGGACAGGAGGGACCGGCAGGTGTAATCCTTAATAATAAGTTTTACCGCGATGGCAAGAAGAAAAAAAAAACAATGTCAAGCGCACAAACATGACGACCGCACACACGCATAGTAGCACTTTACTGCACCGCGACGCGCGCAAGGATGGCGATAGATTACGTGAGATTCACAGTGACGCAATGAAGAAACGCACGAACAACGATATAACAGGACGGTGTACGGAGGTGGCGCCCAGGTCAGGAATGAACGTGGTCGACTCCTGACGTGCTTTCGCTTTCGCTTTCAACAACGATTTCTGAAAGAAAGGAGCTTTTGTTGCTTTCCTTGTCGCGACAGAGCCATTGCAAACGATCCCGCATTTCCGCGGTAGGGAAGAAACGCAACTTTACGATTTCATAAATCTATCAACGACTTCACGATTTAACTAATTAAAAATCAACAACTTCGCGATTTAGTTAATTGTTCAACAACTTCACCATTTAATTAACGCTTCAACAACTTCGCGATTTAATTCATTACAAGAACTTCGCGATTTAAACAGTTTTTTTTCAAAGGAAAATGTTAGGTACCCGGTATGGACCTGTAGGGACCCGATTTCTCTGATTCTAGGGACCCGATTTTCAATTCTAGAGACCCGATTCGGGTCCCTGAAACACTTAAAAAAACCCTGATTTAAATAATAATTCTTCGGCGTTCGTTTGAGTACAACTAGGAACAAAAAGATGTTCACGGAAAAAGTTTATCCGTGGGTCCAACGGGAAATCGTTTGAAACGCAGCAGCAGCAGTCATTTTCTTCTCCCAGCGCGACTTTACGAAGATTTGGTTCATCGCGATACGCGTTCGCTTGCACGAAAGTCATGCATTTGTCGAAATCAATCTTCGTCCCGATCAGGCCCGCAGCCACGTGGGCATTCATGGGGGCATTGACCCCCTAACATTTTGTGCTCCAAAATTTTGTTCCCAGAAAATTTGTCAATATATTTATTAAACATATAACAAAACAAAAATCTAGCCCCCCTAAAATGTATTTTCCCCCCTCCAACTTTAAAACCAAGCTACGGGCCTGGTCCCGATACGCCTCCACAAGCACGAATACGGCAGTGTCCAGTTACCGCTGGTCTTTCTCACTACATCGTTATTCGCCAGCCCTTACGGTACAACCACTTACAAGTGCATCGAACTGCCGCAAGTGTTCGCAAAAGTCGGAATGCAAAGCATCTGCCCTGTCCTTACCTGGCGCAGCAACTTGCGTTTGCGATTCAGGCTCGAACTCGTTGGGGCGGACCTTGAGGGGGACGTACGCGGAAAAGACAGGCTCGTGTTGGCAGTAAAATGCGAAGTCGCTGGGCGTGCTGCCAGTTTCGGGAACGTCCATCTAGAGGTCAACACGGGGGTCAAGCGCAGCGAGGGCATTTAAAAAATCTCTTAAAATTGGTGACGTGCAGTAGTAGTAAGTTCCCAGCACCCTCCTTGTGAAAAGAATGACAACTCGCATTTCTGAGCAAGGTTAGCTACATCGTGAACGCGCATCCAACATCGTAAAACTTGAGTTCCGAGATATTAAAAGCAATTCAAATGCTGGGCTAAGCACTTGATGGGACCGCAGCCAAGGTATCAGGGTATCAAGCCCTTTCGATTGCAATCGGCAAAAACAAAACACAATGAAAAAAACTGTTTAAAAAAGCTTTATTTGCTTAAAAAATGAAGTTTTCGCTTCGAAATCAAAGGCAAGTGCCGATATATTCGCAACAGAAGGCTAATCGCATTTCCATCGCGGATCAGCGCAACAAGCTTTCAGACACTTTGCGAATGAGTTAGAGCAACACAAACGTCGCGCCAATACCTGAATGACTCTATCCATAAAGTCGTACATTTGCTTCAGCGACAGAGAGTTGTGTAGAGTTTCGAGAGGTCTGATGGTGGTGGGTGACACACCAGCATCGTAACCTGCGAAGAAAATATTTTTCATGTAGGAAGTTCGTAGAAAAAATAACGTGGAAAACTTAAAACAACAGTTTTTGAAACCAAGCGACTGACATGTTTTCGGAATGCCAGAGATACGTTAATTTTATGCAATAATCTGCAGCAAATTCATATTTTCCTCATTTTTCTTAGTTATAACTCTTCTCTTTCCCTGCTATTCTCTTGCCAGGTATCTGACAAATGCCAACTTTGCAAAGGCAGTGTCACCACCGCCATTTTTCAAGCTTCAATGACGTAATAGTCATCGGCGTAGGAAGTTCGCCCCCGACGTAATGGCGCGGCGCTGTCCCACTCCAGCAACTCCACGCGTAGGACTCTTGCATGATTTGCCGGTTTACACGATGGCTGGAATGCGGAAGTTCGCAGTCTTGCAACACAGTGATGCCCACGCGTGATACGCAACAAACTTTTAAGTACGGTCGAATTGGAGTCTCATTATGTCGCGCTGGGACACTCCAAGTTCGCCGGATCAGGTGCGGAAGAATCACATGGAAGGTGGAAAAGTTGCGTCGGGGTAAAATGCATTCTGGATTGTTCTTTGGGGCGTTCAGTTAGTGTTCGGTCAAATTTATCGTTGAAACATGATCGAGTTACGTTTCTTTTCCCCCCCAGGTTGTATGCGCTCGCGGCGACTGCAATCAAGAGGCTGAAAGTGACACGCAGCCAAGTAAAGATTGAGAACTAAAATGAACGGCCGCTTTAATAGCCAAGAAAACTGATGGATCACAACGTCTGGCATTCAGAACCGCAGTGGACTGCAAAACTTTCTCAGAGCAGCTCAGTCGACCTAATTTTGAAAGAACCTCACCGTCCATCGGATCGCTGCAGTGCCCTTTCAGCATGGCGCTTTTCCGTTTCGCGAATTCCGGAAAAGATGCCGAAGCGCTGGCCAGGACCCGGTGGCTGAACAGACTACTTTGAGAGCCTGCGAGAAAAAAGATGGTCGAGATTCACGAGAATCAAACTCTTTCGTAGACCGCGATCAGCAAACCACAATGCTTAGACGGGACCTTACCCTTCGTGTCATCGAATCTGGAACACAGTTAGAGACGATACTCGCGTAATTTAATGCAATCAAGCGATAGAAATTTTTAACGCACTGTTGACCCCGATGACCAGTCAACATTTTTCATAACCAGTTTGACTTCTGTTTGTCTGGTACCAATGTCAGTCTGGTTTTGACAAAAATGTACTTTTGCATATTGATCAAACAAATGAAACAGGTGTCACAAAACTAAAGCAATTAATACTATCAAATCTAATCAGTGTCATGTTCAAGCGATGAACAAATCAAGGCGAATAACCTTAGCATACTATTAACGTGAATCTTTCGTTATCAAAATCACACTCGCTGCAAAGTTTGAGAAATAATTTTTTCCTTTATCAAAATATCTTCATTTGTATTGTTTCACGCACAGTTGTAATCAGACTGTGTTCTTGGAATGCGTTTATTTTTTAAAAACTCATCAAAACATAACGGGGATTGTCCGGGACTTTTTTTACGATCAAGTTCCTTTTTTCAGATCCACAAAACGTGGCAAGTCGTACTGCCAGTGCTTACGGATCGTTTCAGAGCATGACTTGATTTGCAAAATTTGTCGGTGGCAACACTTAATATTATGCTGAACTTGAACTACAAACGCAAAACATGCACTTTACTTGTCAAAAAATTTACAGTCAGAAAAAAGCAACTTCTAAACAACAAGACCTTTGTTTTAATTTATAGTTTCTCTCACTTCACGTCGTCAACTCATGCCTACTGTTAAAAATATAAGAAATGGTGTCAAAATCGACTGAAGTACTTTTTTCCTTGAGTCGTCACGTCTCCCAACACTCAACAGCACCTCACTTCCTTACATGTGGCCCAACCGTCCAAGCCACGACAGTGGATGCATACATTAACGCAAGGGACATTGTCGTGCGGGTGGATGCCATGCTTATTAACATTTGGTGACAGTGGACATTGCACGATGTGCTGTGCAGCAAAATTTTTTGTTTGACAGTATCAAGTAACTTTAGGACAAAAACCGCAGCTTTCGTTATAACCGTTTTACGTAAGCATCTCTTTGCCAAGTAGAGTTTCCAATTCAACCTATCGCGACCAGGTGGTGGGGGATTTGGACATGGGCGCAAACGACTGGCTTTGTTTTTTGCCGTAAACTGATCAAGTAACAGCATATTTCGCTCGTTTTTCTTTACTTTATGCGATAATAATAACCAACATTCGCAGACGCCAGCTTTTGTCCACGATATGCACTGCGCGGTTTGGGAGTTCCCCCATCTTCAATTTCCAGTATCGCGTCACAGAATCCACTGCACCACCTGCAATCACGGCTTCATAGACACGGGATAATAAGTCAGCAACGACACAATGCATGTGCCATCTTGTATCGAAACTTACCAAGACCGCCTTTGTAGTCGTACGGCCGGTGCCCGCTCAGGCGCAAGCTTTCGGCCATGGACGTCGTTCCGTCGCTTCTCGCGCTGTACTTTCTGCCGTAATCCTTGTGGGAAGACAGGGAAAAGCGGATATATGGGGGTGATAGTAACATAACAGCACTGCGGTCTGCTCTCCAAACAAACGTAAACATGCACCAAAGCGTTTAAAAAAATTTCTGATCTTTTGTCCGATCGGTAAAGTTTCTCCCATAACTGGACATTAGCGGCGTCTAGCAAAAAGATATACACATGTAACAAATATGGGTCCAACTGGATTTATGTCAGACGCCTGGAAGGAAGTGTGTTTTGTTTAGGTTTTAAAAGGAACATGATATAAATTGCGAGCATCGTCGTCACTGAAACTTGGAGGCCCATTTCCAGACGAACACGAAAAATTAACGGGTATTTTCATGGAACTTGCGAGAATGCATGTGTGACGTACTGTATCTAGGCAACGCCTGGATTGTCTCCGTTCTCTTGGATTGTGTTTTCTCTCGTGCGACATAAATTCTGGCACTTTTGGGTGCAAAAGTCAGAGGAGGATAAAGGTCTGTGAGCGGAACCTCTCTGCACGGTGTATATGTATTGACAGGAAATGTTACCTATTACTTTGGCTGTTGATCATCAATAGATACGTTTTAGAAACTTATTCAAATGGAATTTTGTGGACCTGGTTTTGGCAGAAATGAGCACAGACAGATTGCACCTTCGGGTCAGGTCGCGTAATTTGTAAATTTCACGGAATGTGACGAATCAACCTTAATACTTGCAGAACTTAGGTTTATCTGGTAATAATTAGAGCCGGAAAACTCTTCAATAAAATACCATACAGCTCTGGTACAAGGCCATTATATTACAGTAGCTTTTACGAATGCACACCCAGCAGTTCTTCCACAGCCATGGGTATCGGAAGGATTTTTTTCCAGGGGAGAAATAGTGGTGGAATTTCATTTTTCCAGTTCGAAAGAGAGAAAAACTTTTTTCTACTAAAAATTAATATGAACATATCAACTTTCAAAATCCACGGGGGGCATTACCCCCTGCCGACGCCTACGTCCACAGCGGCGACATTGGTATAGTTATTGCTCAACGCTCTTCTTTTCCGGTAAGTGTCGACTTACCACCTTGCGAGCATGCACGGCTAGTGGTGGCGCCGACCGGTGCGGTTTGCTGTGCTTCAAAAACGACCTCACTGCGTTCGACGTTCCCTGGAGTTCGTCATCGTCGTCGTCGTCATCTCCGTCGTCAGCGTCGATGACGCCATCATCTTCGGACAAATCGACGTCGGACTCGGTCGAATAAGTTTTTCCCGTTTCCTGTCGACGAAGGTTCTTTACGTTTCGCTTATGCTGCTTTTGCTTCCAGCACTGAATGTTACACAATACTGCAGGCAGTGGAACTGGATATTGAAAAACAAAAAATTGGCATAGCCCAGCGATTCAATGGGAGGCAATTTTATGTTTAGGGGGGGAGGGGATCGCAGATTGAGTTTCAATAGCGGATTTTAGTAACAGGTAAAGATGCCTGCAGGTCAAAAGCCACAAGCCAAGAAAAAATTCACATCGAAGTTACATTAAAATTAGTGCGAGATTTCAACATTTTTGCCTGTTACCTTTTTTTCCTTTCATTTTGTTTTATTACTTGACTACCTGCCTTTGATTTTTTGTAGTGAACCTGTGTGAGCATAAGAAAATACTATTGGTTGCACTAATATGCTACTAATTGCTAACAGCAGTAGCTTTCGGTTCTTGGCGATGCGGGCGGTTGCGTGTACATTGCATGCAAGGCTGGCCCTAAATCGATGCAACTGTATCGTCGGGACCTACGACACAGGGTCTACACGCCAGTGTTTGGTCGGGCTGTTCAGCTTGTTACCGGATGCTGTAGCTTCCCACAACCGCGGTAGAAACCAGTTATAAACCATTTTCAATTCTCTAAGTCAGTGGTTCCTAACCAGGGCGCGCGAGTTCTTACGCGCTCTTCAACATGGAAAGTTTTTGAACGGGAAAGTGTTCGGTCCAATTTACTTATTTAAAGTCAGGGAGTTGAAACACAGGGCAATTACTTGGGGGAGGCAGGGTAGACAAAAGGTTAAGAATCACTGCTCTTAGTTTCAGCAAACAATGACCGTTTCGGAGCAAGCAGTGAATCTCATCGGTTTCGAACGTCATCAAATGCGTCATTCCATCCCACGGGCTTTACCTGCGTCGCGCCATTCGGTCATCGATGTCCTACGTTTCTCGGTCGAAACTCGCCTCAAGTAGTGCTAGCTCAGGCTTAGTGCATTAGTGTTCATGCAACCAAGGTAAGGTTGCACACCGCGCAATGAAAAGGTCGAAAGACAATGATTCGGCTGTGATTTCATGCTTGCACACTTCAGTTAGCTCATCTGTTTTGAACTTTGCTTGCTGTCTCCTCACGCGAATACCCACCAACATTTTAATCTTCTAGTATTTCCTCTCTTCGTTGAACACACTTTTTGTATTATTTTTTAATACTTACTTCAGTATTATTTTTTACAACTTGTTAGCACAATTTTTGGAAGTATTTCAAGCGTTCTTTCGTTCTTCTATTTTTCGCTTTCATGCTGCTGTTGAGACAACCTGTTTAGACCAAGCCATAGACTTTCTCCAGGTAAATAAGACTAAGTCCCATTGGGAGCATTAGAAGTTTATCAGGTCCAAGGGGGACATCACGACTTGTGAGTTGATTATATAGGCGCAGGCGATGGCCGAAAAAAAGTTTAGGGAACACTGGGATAACCTAATCATAGTCTGCCGGGACTGCATAAACGTAACAAAGTGACTGGCGCAAACCGACAAGCACCAAACTATGAACCTGTGTCGTTAGAACGACGTGCTTCTTTCGCTCAACATTGGCACTGCCAGCTTGCTGACTGTCGGATTGTCGTTCCTGCGTGTCTGAGGCAATAAGACTTTCAACCTGCCTGGCTGCCTTGTGCGTGGCGAGAACTACGGCTGTCCGCAGCATGCCCGAAACGTGGTGGACCTCCGTCTGAAAAACACTCCAAGATTCACTTTCGTGGTGACCAGGAAATAGAATCTCCTGAAAACCTGAACCTAACAAAGCACATATTCCTGATTTTGCTTTCACCCTTCGTCTGATCACCATCACCACTCATAAAACTAAAGCTGGATGCACACGGCATGCGTCGTATGCGTTTTTTGAGCGCATGCGTCTGATTTCGTGACGTCACGTCCTTCTCTGATGCGCCTGGTATGGTCTTCGTTCGAGTAGGAACCTGTTTCTATATTGACGCATCGGACTCAATGCTCTGACTCACTTTTACTCGAACGCAGACCATACCAGACGCACCAGAAAAGGACGTGACGTCTCGAAATCAGACGCATGCGCCCAAAAAACGCACAGGACGCATGCCGTGTGCATCCAGCTTTAGTTTCTCATTCAGCTTGAAATTATCTGCACCAAATCGATTTCAAATTTGATTTAAGCTTCATTAAAATCTTTTCAGGCCGTAACCAAGGCCTGCAGTGGGAATAGGCGCAGCCAGGAGGGGCCATTCCCCCCAAAATTGCTAACATATCGTGTCGTTTTGTACTTTGGGAGGCGGTGTCCCAAACAAAATACTGTTGCTCACTTAAAGTAAAAATACGTGCCCCCTCAAAAAACCTTGGTCTGGCTACGTCACTGACGGTGGGTGCGACTGATAGTCCCGTCAGCACACTGGAACAACGCAGGGCCAAGCTACAAACACGCCGGTGCGGTTTCAGTGATAGGGAAGGGGATGCGCACAATGAATACGTTTCGGGGCAAGCCAGTGCGATGCAGACAATTACCAAACAGACAAGTAGTGCAGGTTCCAGCCGCTTAACCAAGGTGGTAAAGATATGAAGGAAGGTTTCAAACACCAAGACAAAACGTAAAGCGCTTGCAAGTTTCGAATTTTTGCGAACGCCATGGAGATTCCCTCGCTGTTAGGTTTTACACGCGCACGACAGTATACAACAGATTGGCTGAAAACGATCCGCACCTGTTTCCCGTGGACGACGTCTCTCTCTCCAGGTGACGTTTTCGCCGGAGAATGCTGAAGAGAAACACGCGATTATGAAAAAGCGGGTTAGAATAAGGTTTTACAGCATAAGAAAAACAGAAAATCGCCGCGTAATGCGAGTAGACCTCGTGTATTTATAGATCGGAACCACCTTATTTTTCCGAATCGCACCATAGTTCTATTCAATGTTGCCTCTGAGGCGCGCACCTGCGCATCACCGCCATAAGATCGTTTGCGGAGTGAAATCTCATTCTCGTGCACTTCAAACATTCGAAACCATAAGAAAAAAACACGAAAACCAACAGAACCTCTCTTTGAAATAAATGTGTAATTTGTTGGTATTTTGATAAGATTTTATGTTTATTCTAATAATTCACAAAATTTGTAATTCATTTAGAACTCTGCTAACTCAGACTTGAAATATTCACTAAAACAAACATTTTGCTCAGTATAAAAATTTCCATGAGGGAGCACTGATTCTGCTTCTTTTTTGTTTGCATCAAAACGTGACAGCGTCGCAGAGTAAACAAGGATGTCGCTCTTACCGCGCGACTGGCTGGTCTCGAACTTGTCCGGTAACCGCCGCCCTGAGGGAAGTCCCCCTCGGTTTGGTTCCCCTTGGCGCCCGGACTGAAGTGAAGTTCGATGTGAAAGCGCTTTTCTGACTGAGGGTCTTCGTTCGGATCTTCGTAGAGCATGATGACGATCTGCAGGGTCGTTGGGGGAAAAGCATCAAAAGCAGTTTCACGGCAAAATTAGTCGTTCTAAGTTTCTGACTCTCTATCATTTAACAAGCTCAGCAACTCGAAACGGCGATGAAACAAAATTTCAATCGAGCTCGAAACATCGCGAAGCGTACGTCCAGATTAGAATGAAAACAAACGCGCACGTTGCTACGCAGCCTCCTGCAAGAAAACCCGAGCTCTGAGCTTTACTGCCGGTGCCATCCACTAATCCAGGGAATCCATCTCAAAACTTTTATCTGAGTGTCACATAAGCTATAACACAGCAGTCCGAAGGGCGAACATCATACGTAATTTGATTGTTTCGGGATATGTTACATTCTACCAAATCAACAAGTTTTTCGTAAATATATTATTTTCTCACAGAAATGTCTTCGGGCCGGCGCACCGTAGTTTGGAGACCCCTGCACTAAACGAAGTCCAATAAGCAGCGAATCGAAAGCGGTGCGTGGTCACAAAAAACGACCGCTTCGTGCGACAACAGTCAAGCAAGTGGAGAAGTTTTCGCGAACCAGTGAAGATAGCGACTACCCGAGTGCTGCCTGCACACGATCAGTATCGCGCAAAGCAATAGCGTTCACTAAACAGACGTGTGGAAACCGTAAATTGTCCTACTGTCTATGCCACACTCAATTGCAGCTAAGCCTCGACAACCAGAGAGCAGCATGGTAGAGTACGTATGCTGGCAGGAAAAGAATATCGCAAAGGCCATGCAGGCGCGCTGCGCAGTCAAAATTCAACAACTTTCCTTTTCATTAAAAACATGTGCAACCAGCTCTAAAACAACATTACAGTTCTAAAACAGCCGCCTGCGTGTACGCGACCAGCATTCCAACGGAAGCAATTCCAGTGGGGGGTGAGACCAAACTTCGACGATGGTTGGGGGTTTTTCTTCGCCACTGCTCCAGCGCAACTTTCCGGGCCGATCAGCATGAAGACTTACCTGAGTCATGTAGTTCAGCTCCGACACGGCGTCGACGTACTCCATGGCGGCCTTCCATTGCGAGTCGGTCTTTTTCTGTCGCCGAAACACAAGAAACAAAACCGAGATGCAGCGATTTTCGCTCACACGCCGTAAGGAACGATACGTTCGGGTAATGTTTCGCCCCTACGTCGTTAACACTTCTCCAGCGCTTACGTCAGCGTTGGCAAAGCTAAACTTTGGCGAGAAGCCTCCGTCGTTTCAGATGCGAAAGTGAAACTATTTTCCCCGAAAGCAACAGAAATTATTCACCTCGCACACAAAGTGGTACGTTTCATAGTCTTTGTGCAGACGTTCTCATATGATTAAAAATCAGCGAACCGCATCGAATCAGACAATACAAGAAACTGCAGCGCTACGGAAAGTTCATAACCTCCCCCCAACCTTTTCATCCGTGAACTTGGTCTGGGATGCGACTCAGGTTTCCACCAAGTTTAGAAGCAACGACTAAATCAGAGCAATTTTTCAAAATGCTGCTCAACTCATCTCAGCAAGACGGCATTAAACATGGTGATTCCTCAATATTTGGTCAAACAATTTCACGTTTAGTGTGGATTTCCAAAAAAAAAGATAATATTCAGAATCAATCAGAATTTCAGTGATCAAGATCAAGTGCAATAAACATCAGCTTGTTCCTGGCTTTATTAAGATTTTTAAGAGACAAGAGGCTTTTTCAATGCGTCGAAGCGTTTCGTATATTACGGCTTTGAGCAACGAGACCCTACATTAACTCACATCGCACAGCCCTCCATATTGCAGCACAGTCAGCAGGGAATGAATGTGGCTTTCGCTGGTGAAGTACAGCCTCGTTCTCACGTGACGACCCGGCGACAAGACACCGCGCGAGTACCTGCGAGAAAGCGACATTCGAAATTATCTTCTTTCAGCAAGACATTTCAGCGCATTGAAACAAACCTGCGACTTCAGTGCGTTGGTGTAGAACAGGGGTTCCCAACTTGGGGTACATCTACCCCTCCTAGGGGTACATTTGCCTATCTGAAGGAGATCATTTGAGGTCAGAAATGGAAGGGAAAATATTTATTTATTATTTATTTCCTAATATTTATACATGCATCAGTGCATATTATTTTCAAAAATCATCATATGCTTCTTTTTATATATTAACTTTGAGACAGAAAAACGGAGCCTGCCTTTATAGTTCCAAAAAATATAAAAGTTCTATTACAAATTCAGTGGAGTTTTGTTATTTTGCTAAGCCTTTTTGTCATAAAAAGGTTACATGCTCATCTGTCAAAATGCTGAAGGGGTACATGGTCATCTGTCAAAATGCTGAAGGGGTACATGGTCAGAGATGGGTTGGGAACCCCTGGTGTAGAGGAAAAAAGAAAGGAACATTTCCAGAGTGCAGAAGTTACTTTGAAGTAACAAACAGACATTATTCCGAAGTAGCGAATTTACGCCTGTATGCAACTCGGTGAGAAACTTGCTGTTGAACACAATTAATGTGTTCCCGCGCTGTAGTGGTAAGATTTAGATGTCAGATAACTGGATTCTAACATATTTTTGTCTTAACTCCGTGGTCCGTCGGTTGAGAAACACGAATCTTAATCCACACAGAAAGCAAACGTGGCTCTTTACCGAGGATTCAGCCGGTAGGTGTCCTCGTCGAGGTTTCGTTGCAAGTCGACGCGGATCTTTCGCAGGAGAGGAAGACAGTAGCCGAGGGCGATTTCCACTTTCTCGCTCTGCGTTATTCCGTACTCCTGAAAAGAAACGCTAACGTCATCAACTGCTTTCGTAGAAATCCACTCTTGTTCGAAGCTTCAAACGACCGTGTATTCATCGTGTGTAAGGTTGCAAAAACTAATTCTTCCGCAATTCCTATTCAACCGAATTTCGCATAACTGCGGTCCTTTCGCAGGTCAGCAATCTCAAGTTGAGGGTTTACGTTCGATTTTCCGAGGTATCTTCTGATATAAGTACGATATTTTTGAAAATTTTGATGTTCGCATTGTGCGATTAGCGTTTTGTGCAATCCTGTCGTCGTAAGTCGAATCGGAAAAGTTTTCATTTGGTGCAATCAGAGGCTTCTGCACTTTAACGTAGCATTATCGCATTTGCGCTACTTTCAACATTACTCCGTTGCAGCCAGCATCAACCGCTTTGACATTTGTGTTACATGGCGTTGATTTTTGCTGCAACGCGAGTTGTGGCCTCAGCTGAACAAACCGCCAGAAACTTCGCAGTTTTTCACAGACATAAAGAATTTTAATCCCGTCCCAATTATTCAACGGCGTCTGAGAACGAATCAAGAAACGGCGCCAGGTTTGGCTTAAGCAATGGCTTCATTATAACGACGTGAAAAGCTCCCGATACTTTTTATTCGTTGTTATTAATTTTATCTGTTACGTATTATTTTTTGTCATTTACATCTTTGCAAAATTAATTTTAACCGATTTCAACGTATATCAAAGCAACTACAACAACAATAGAAATTAACAAATAAAAATAAGGCAATTTTGCGCAAAACCACGACGAATGCAAGTAAAAGATACGGTGTAACCCGGGTTGATGCGGACATCATTCGCCCCAAAACTCAATGATGAAAAAACCGACAGGGTTCGCATTTTATTCCGGAAAAATGCAGCTTTCCCGCATTTTCCCTTTATGGAAATGAAATGAACACTTCTGAAAAGCTATTTCAACAGCAAACCTGCGGAATAACGACATCGGCAAGCGCTTTGGAGATGACGTAGAGCTCGTGACTGTTGTCAATGTGGAGGTGGTTGTTATGCAACAGGTCGTATCTGGGTTGAAACGTACAATAGCTTGGAAAGGTTTGATACAAGACACTGGATAAGCATAGAAATCGGAAATAATTGGGGTCTTAAGCAAGAATTACCGGAAAAAATTAAGTTGCATACGAATACGTAAAAACTAAAGTTTCTGCATTCATGTTTAATTAGCCGTAGGCAACCACATCGCGAAAATGTTGTTTCCCACTTCCTATGCTGACATCTTTTCCTACGACAAAAAGAAACAAGTAACAGGAACTAACAGTACGAGAAACTAGTCTCAACCACAGGAACTCAATCGCATAAAATGGACCAAGCACCAAAGAACAGCAAGGCATCTACTGTAAGTAATTCCTGGAAAACTGAAGAGGTTCCACTGCAAATGGGGGTAGTTGTTTGCAACAGAATTTCAAGACGCCAAAGACATTTCACATCAAATGCAAAAAAATGGTGGCTTTTCAAGGAATCATACAACTACAGCAGCGTTGGAAAGACTCTATTAATCTCCAACAGTCCAGCAATCTTATTACTACGACAAGAGGCGTTGTTTCTCACGAAGTTCACGCACAAAAAGAAACAACCATGTTCTTAACCAGCTGAAAATTAAGACAGCATTTCCACAATTATATTTGAGTAAGAGCCGAATATCCTTGCTGAGTACGGAAGTATATACTCGGTAAACATCACAGTATCTGATTCATTGCTGTGGAAGCGTTTTTTTTTCGATAGATACTGGCATTTATACAACTTGCAAAAATCAAATTATTTCGTCGCGTTTTCGTAAATTTTGCCAAGATGGGTGAGGACGCTTGGCTTGCCATCCTATCTGAGGATCTTGGCAACAAGCGTCACATTTGCTAGTGTGTTTATTCTTTGCCGGTATCCAGACTCTTGGTGGGTGGAACCATTCAACTACTCAGCTGGCGAAACGCGAGCGATTGTTTAAAACTTTGCTTTTCAACATTTACTTTTTGCTTTAACCCGATTGGGATACCGTTGGACAAAGGGTCAAATTCCTGAACACTGTCCTTGAGCACGTCACTGCAGCAACCCATACTTGATGCAATCGTAGATGTCAGGTATTTTGCTGACGTCGAATGCTCCGCTTTTCTTCTTGAAATCCTTTTCCAGTTTCGTCCAGCGCTGTAACATGATCTCGATCGACTCGCTGTGGTAGAGTCTTATGTCTGAAGCAGAAAACGCATAAAAACACTGCTTGCAAGTTTGTGAAAATGCCACGCAAAAGAGCAAGTTGGGGCAAAAATCGAAAATCCGAGAAAACCACGAAAAGCCAATCAAAAAATATACATCTAACCAAGGACTTCCCAGATTTTTGCGCCTCGAAGCAGCCTTACCATACAGTAGAAAGCTTGCAACACCTTTCTCAAGCAAAGCTGAGCTGGTGGCACCTTCAAAAACCTTTCCAGGGGCGCTTATCAGGAAGACTTTATTGGGAGACATTTTTTGAAAGTAAATTTAGTCTGTGCAACCAAAATTTCGCGAAACTCTTAGACGGTCTTGACAACTCCGTTGCTGCAAACACTGATCAGAACCAGGGCTGTGGAGTCGGAAGTCCCGTCATCCGGCTCCGACTCCGGGCAATTGCGATTATCCGACTCCGACTCCGGACCGACTCCGACCTTCAGCTGTATTAGTTACTTAAAGTGATAATTCTTTTCAGATGAATTTATAAACCCTACTTGCACTTTTCAGGTATACGGAAACTTGTTTTAAATCGATGTAAATGCACGTTCATCTCTCACTTTTGCAAAATGCGATCAAGCAGAAGTTAGTCTTTTAATTTTACAGAAAAAAGTACTCATCTAAAAAAAACACAATAAA
>Ga0210059_1001327_pt1 | contig 36866 bp, 22 predicted proteins | sample Ectturendosymbi2_FD_188042 | JGI IMG/M metagenome (GOLD analysis project Ga0210059, IMG submission 188042) | Ecteinascidia turbinata endosymbiont from Florida, USA - Sample 2 (SPAdes) (version 2) | ecosystem: Host-associated > Tunicates > Ascidians > Unclassified | place: Key West, Florida... | reverse complement strand
TGAACACTATAATCGCATTTTACTCTGTGAATGAGTGATCGAACTTTGCAGTGTCCGCTTGATCGATGGCATGGCAAGCCACAATGCTTTCGCATTTTACATAGACTCGACCAATTTAGGAATTAGCGCCCTACTCCGCAGTAGTGCTGTAACAAGTTTTACGTGTTAGCTGACAATAGTGTTAAGAATGTCCTATGGTTCTGTCTTCAATGCAGTTGCAAAAAGTGTCTGTAACCCTGTGATTCCGCCGGCTTCAATGCCTTGTACCACGTCTGTTTTATCTGTTTTATCAACCTGCGTTCTGCAGCGTGTGTGTGTTCATACTATGGACTTCGTGTCTGCTCATAAACAAATAAATAAAAAATAAATATACTAGGTAGGAGACCAGAACATGGGAGCTTCATCCAGGCATCGCCTCCTGTCCTTACACAGAAGGGTTTGGTTTGTTTGGTGACGAACAAAACAATTAAAATTTTTCTGAGTCAAAACAAATTTATTGAAGCATGGCAACGGCAAACACCCCGAATATTCAATTGGTTCATCGATATTTTTCAAGTGAAAAATGCGTAAACCCTCCAAACGCTGCTAACATTTGCAATGTCCATGCATTTCTTCATGGAATTTGTATAATAAGGCCACAGGTTTGAGGTTGTAAATTCCCAAGAAGAAATTGAAAATGAACGTTTGCAGTATTTGGCCGTTTGCACAAATTTCGGATGATTTTTATTGTCTTGATGTTTGGAAATGTTCTTGATATTTTGTTGCAGCATTATTCAAGGAGTTAGCTTTAATTACCATCAGAAAAATGTGATATCTCAAGTCTCGGACTCGGTCTCAAACTTCCAGGTCTCGGTCTCGGCTTTTATGACAAAGTCTCGGTCTCGTCTCGAAATTTGAGCCAGGTCTCGGAGGTTACGGTCTCGACGACATCACTGCCAAAAATAGTCCAAAACATTTTTGAAATCTAACGTCCTAGTCCAAATTAAGAAAAAAAAAAAAATTAAAATTCCGGCCTTTTCACAACAAAAATGCTGCATTTCTTTTCCATTACCTCAGTACAAATCCGGTACGGATCCTAAATTTTGAAGAGATTGATAGCCCGGATCCAATCCAACCCAAGTCCAGTCCAATGCTCATCTCTGATATGAACATGTACGTAGATTTGGATTTAAAACATGCGACATTCCAATACAGTACATTGATGGATTCGGATGTACATTGATGGGTTCGGAGAGCTGGCCAAACTCTCTACGGATTCGGGAAGTCTTCCAGTTTCGATTTTAAAAAATTTGTAAGTTTTGGGTTTGAGGCTTGTGGTGGGTGACGTAATAAGTGGGGTAATTGCGCGTTTTTTTGGCCGAGGTCACCTGGCCCAGGGCGCCAACCCAAACAGCCATTTTTTGGCTCAAGTTTTTTAGATGCTAAGCTATATTTTGGGTAAAAATTCAAGTCCCACAAAAGGCCGTCACCTTGACCATTTTGGCTAAAGGCCATAACTCGCCAGCAGATTGAGCAAGAGAGCTGTTCAAACCCTCTGAAGATGGGAAAAGTCTTATAGTTTAGAATAAAAAAAAATTTTATGACGGTGACCAACTGATGTTGTTGTTAATGCGTTGTACCAACGTACGCGTCTCATCAGTACTGTTTTTCCATAACAACGAAAACCTTCCGAGCGTTGCTTTAAAATTCAGGAAAATTATTTGGCTGCTTCAAAATTTAGGAAAATTGCTGGCTGCCGATCTCATGATAAATGCGTTGGGAAGCATTTGAAACATTGTTCGGAACAGTTTGCATGCCTCTGTGCGTCAACGTGCCCCCTGTTGCAGTTGACTGCATCGCCTCGAACTACTGAGACAAGCACAAGAGAAAGATGGCAACTCGGGGCAATTACTAACAGGAAAGCAACCGGTAGCAATTGAAGTGGAACCTTTGCCCGCCTGTGTTCCAGTTCAACCGGGAATCGAACTATCATAATTCCCGCCGGGGAGTTATCAAGCATGACGACTTTGACCACGCCCTTGCCGTCTGAACTAAAGAGGCACCTCCCTAGTTCTTTCGAACCAGGCAGTTTTATATTTCGAACTCAAGCCCTCAGGCCTTCCCTTCACATTGCTGTGTGACGTCATCTAGCATCCGTTTGATAGGTACTTTCCGCCGGGGAAGAACCCTTGGACTTAGTCGATTTTCCGAATTGGTGACACATGTAATGGCCTAGCGCCATTACACAATAGAGCTCCCTCACTGAGTTCACTCTACTACCTCTCGGTTGCACTATCATTACATAGGGATAAGAGAATTACGATAATTCGCTTGTGGTGACTATCACAGTGACTTGTTACTCATGGGCACCATCTAGCGGTGACAATTAATTTACATGTGGCGCCATCTGGCCGCCACACTACCCATCTGACTTATCTTTCACTTCTTGGTTAGCTGTTTAGCTCAAGGTTTTGATGTTAGAATGCTTTCATTTCCTTCACACTACTGGATCCCGGTATTATGATGGGTGTGTGACGCTACAGTTGGGGTGCGGTTAAAATGTTTTTGGTCCTTATCAGGATGGTCGTGTGCAAACACCTATTGCATAATGTGTTACGGCTAACCTTTTTTTTGTGCTCATGCGTTGTTTGACCGTGCCTGTGATGTGGACCACATGTCTAAAATGAATTATTCATTCTTATATTCTGTATAAAGAGCACAAACCGCAAAACACCTTGAAATGGCGGTTGTTTTAGAAGAAACTGGCAATTAATTTGATCACGCTTTTGGAGCAAAAGCGTCTTGCCAACCAGGGTCGTACCTAGGTTAGATGGAGTCCGGGGCAAGAAAGAAGTTTGACACCACATGTTCGAACTTAAGGTCTTTTGGGAGCAACATACTGTATTGAAGAAAAGTACTTGCGACATTGTTGGGACTTTTCGGCGCCCGGGGCACTGTGCCCTCCACCTCGTTATGCCACTGTTTCCTCCCGTCAGGTTGTCCACCATCCACATATTTCCTGAATTGACGTCAGCGATACCGGCGCAAGTCCATGAACCACTGACGGCGTGAAAACGCTGCCAAATCTGCCGTCCAGTGCACCAAAACAAGACAAGGTTCGCGTGCCGGAATTGTGGAGTTCCTGTGTGGTAGGAACACTGGAATCTTGTGACCAAACAGCTGAAAGGAAAGCATTGCATGCAATTTGTGTTTTGCTGCATAGCACATTTCAATGTTGCTACTGTGTGAAAGAAATTTGTTTGCAGGCGTTGTGTGTCCAAATACTTAGCCCAGTTACGCTTGCGATACGTAAAGTCTATAGCACATTAGTCTGTCAGAAAAACCCTGTTGCGACTTTGTTAAAGGTGCGTTAACTCAGAGCAAGCGTTGCCGCCACTACATGTTTGAAATCATTTTGTTTTTCCTTTTTTTGATCGATACTGCGCCGCAGATTGCCAGGTTCTGGCGCAAAAGAATTTGCCCAGTTTGAGCAAAATACGCACCTCGTGTGCAAGAATTCACAAAAATAACAAATTTTCGCGTCTCAACCTAATTTACTTTTTATTGTACTTCCGCCAGCTTCGAACACATCACGACATTCATCTTGTACAGAACGCCAATTAAGGCTACTGGTGGAATTTCGGAAGTTTTCGTATTGTTTCGATTTGTACTAGCCGCGTTTTTTGGGAGGGGTGTGTGTATGGTTTTGAAATAATAAAGTTTTTCCGACAGGCAACGAGTTTTTTAGGGTGAGGTGAGCTTGGTAATAGTTTCTTAGTTTTTTAAACACGTGTCTGTGTACCTAAAACGTTTGCGTAAGCCTTTGGTTATGGTGGGAACAATTACTGCCCAATCGGGGCAAATTATACCGACGGTGCTAGTTTTTCACGCATTTCTGAGCAGGGGCAGGTCTCGGCGCTTACGGTCTCGACTACATCACTGGTAGTGTAAAGCTCAATATTAGCTGACATCTGGTAAACCCAATCAGATCTTCTTGGTGACCATGGATGTAGAGCTAATAAACAGGTGTGGGAGCGCAGCCAAAAAAATAGCCATTTTGAAACAGCTTCAAACTCATTTTAAAGCAAAACTTCAAAAAGGTGTGGGAACGCCGTTCCCACGCGTTCCCGCCCCACTACACCCTGCGGTGACACAGCCCATCCGCACAAGCAGGTGAAGTCGCAGTAAATAGTGCCGAATTTCAACTAGGTTGCTTGCTGGCGGTTATACTGACAATTGGCAAACAGCGGTAAAAGGACGACCACGCGTTTCCTGAAACATGTACTACAAACGCTATAAATACATTTGAAAAGAGTAACAGCAGCAATGTTTTGTCTGCCTGGTGATTACGAATATGAAGTGCGGGTAATAATTAGAATAAATATGAAAGCACCGAACGGAAGCAACGCTACAGTCTTAGATAAAACAGCCACAAACAAAACAAAACCTTTCTCATCTACGCAACTTGTAGCAACAAAAACAAAAGAGCGCATCATTCCAGATTATTGCAACACATACGTTGCAAGGACTGCGTGCATTTTTATACTTTTGTGCCATGAACAGTTGCTAGGCAACATATGCGGATTGATAAGAACTTTTAAGTTGAATTCGAAAGCATATAGGCGACCAAAGAATTTTTTTGCCAGTTGGTAACACGAAATGACCTTCATGCAGCTGTTACTAAAAGAACATACAAAGCGTCTCAAAATTGTAACACCTTTTGCTTGATCTGTACTTTTTATTCTTTGTTCAACATACAAACTGGACCTCAACCCTTTGGACTTTTTCTTGTGGGGATACGCATTCGACATGTGTACAGAAGTAACCATGCTACATCTCAGTAATTCACACCTGAGATCACCGTTCATCATGATCCCAAATGAGATGTGCTTGCGACTTACAATCAGACACAATGCTTGCAAGAATCGAAACGGAGGACAAATCAAACATTTTATTCACTACCGAGATCGACGCTGAAGACGAGAAGTAAAAAATCATGAAACTAGTGACTGTGACTTAAAAGGTCAAGATAGCGACTTGAATTTTACTGAAAAAAAACTCACCGAGGTATGGTATCACTGTCAAAATTAAAGATTTAATAAGAATGTAGAAGTTTTAATATTTCGGACACCTTCATAAAGGCACTTCATACAGGTCTGTTTCAACGCCGACCGTATTTTCAGGTATATTTTCTAGTGAAAAAGCTCAAAAGCATGACCACTCCATGTTACAAGCTTAACAACTTTGAAAAAAGTAAAAAAACGGTAACAAACCAAACGCGTTTACGTCTTTTCAGGATATTAGAGGTTCAAAAGTGCAGTACTCCAATGTAGTTGATATCCTACATCCCGAAAATTAATCGCTTTCGGAGTCAGCCAACACTTTTTCGCTTAGGTTCGTCAGATCTTGCAGAAGCTTCTCCACGTCCGGGTTCGGCGTAGGGTCATCGCACTTTGCTGCAGTGCAATCCTGGGCGAAGTGGACGTGTTTGGGAGGAGTTTCCGACTCCACTGTAGGCTTCGCGCGCGCGGCTTTGTAAGTCTCAATAAGACCTTCTTGACGGAGTGTGGTCTAGAAACGTAACAGTATGCCATGACCTGAGAAATGCTCGGTCGTTTCTGCTGTAATTTCGCGGCTGAACAAGAAACTGAACAAATCGCTTGCCTGAAAAACAATGAACTAATACTCATAACTTTCCTTAAGTATTGCCTACCTTTCAAACCTTTATCACGCTTCCCTATATTCAGGAATGTATTTTTATTAACGAATACGAGCCAACAAGCTCGGAAGCAGAAGTAAATTTTCGTGGTAGTAGAGCAGTATAACATTTTGTTTGTTTTAGGTTCGTCTCGTCTCACCGCACTTTTCGGGCACCATGATTAACTACGTATGTAAGCAAGATGTAATTTACCAAAACTTCAAAGTTCTCCGCGTTACTAAAGTAACACGATGTGATATCGAATTTCAACAGCCTTGTTTAATATCTTGCCCACCATAATTGTGTTAAAACAATTTCACTGCTTATCTAACCAGTCAAAATTTTTGGAATCTTAAACTTCGTAGAATCAATATGTCGAAGTTATGTTCTAAACTGCACAATGCGGAGCTTGTGCGAAAAGTTTGAATAGTTTGTGTCGCATCAAAAGTTTTTCAAAATTTGTTGATAAAGACGTTTTTGTAATGGAAAACATGATTAGCTTTCAAGGAGTACGAGCTTTCGCCTTGGGGCTAGACTGTTTCTTATTAACGTTTGTCTTTAAATAGGCAATCTAGCAAAGTCCTGATTGACAGTAATGGAGTCTCGAGCCCTTCGTATGATTTCATTGGTTTTGAAATCTTTCATGAAGCAACACGTTTAAAACGTGGTATTCAAAAACTATTTTAGAAAGCCTGTCTGCAAACTTACCATGCAACCAACTGCACTATTTTATGGTTTTTAGATGTTAAATACTTTGAGGCAGGTTGTTATACTGATACAGGAGTTCTTAACATTGCACAGTCTCAGGGTGCAGGCGAAGAACCTATCTTGGTTGCAAACTGCATCGAGGCAAGAGATGGGGTGTAAGCTTGCGGATAGGGATGTGTGCAGAAGTCAGAAAATATTTAAGATGATATGTTCACATGGATAGAAAAGCCATGCCGACACCTATTGTCAAGAAGACCTCTTGGAAATAAATTTTTGCCAAGTTCATGATACAAAAACAATGCTTAGACTTTGTAACAAATTTTTAGGAAACATACTTTAGACGCAAGTATATATTTCTGAAGTAATAAGTTCTTGCAAGAACGTTTTCAAACGTTCTGTGTTCTGCTTAGAAGCTTCATCAGCCTTTGAAATTCTACTCTATTACAATACTAATAAAGCAGTAATTTATAAGCTTGGCAGCATCTACCATGAGTTTCATCTACTTCAAGATGATTCATGTCGAAATATGCTTTGAAATCAAGATTTCGGTGTTTTTTTATTGCGGTATTTAACGTACTGTCACGAACTACATTTTTATAGTCGGTCCATATCAGTTTGGTAGCATTCAGAAAACAGCTTTTATAGCAAGTAGTTAAATTGTTCAAGTTGAAAAATCTCTCGCCGCAAGCGTGACAACTTTATTCTGTTGCTTTAGCAAAAGAAACAGATTGAAAAATTGGCTTATATAACATCGCAGTTGATTTAATCTGTTCCGAAAACAAAGAGATATTTTCTCTTAACAAGTTCAAAGAAAGGTCTGCACTAGAGATCGACCGATATATCGGCCTGGCCGACATTTGGGTTTTACCGATATATCGGTATCGGCCAAAACGGCCGATTTTATCGGCCTCAGTAGGTGTTGACAAAACGCTGCTATATTCCTCACGCATCCAGACAACTTGCGCAAGAAAGCACAACGAAGCAAGTCGAGACAGTTATCTTACAGTAGCAAGTGCGGTTTCATAAGCAGACAACATTAACCATGGAGTATGCGTCGGCCGTCGCAGCCGAAACAAAAGCATCATCGGGAAGTTTCGCAATGCTTGAAGCCACCACGTGCAGGTGTTGTGTACGAATAAACTCCCTTTGTACTTCCGGAAGTTTTCGCAGCACGAAAAGTTTGACTGCAACTTAAGGTGCAGTGCGTTACGTTAGGCAACATTTATGGCGGTATGAATGTGATTACAAATGCAATCGCTACTCATTAGTGACGACAACGGTCGCTGCGAAGCAGTTGCACGTAACATCTTACAACGATTCTACTTTTCACAATGTGATGTATTAGGCTATAAGCGCGCTGGTTTAGACTGTACGCAAGCTAAAACATCGTGTTTGTGGGTTATGTTAATCGACATTTTCCACGAGGCATGATATTTGTGATCTCATAATCCAGGCTGTTGCAACGTGAAACCAGCGTTTGTGGATGTCGCACACAAGTTACGGAAGCGCTACTCCAACATTTCACAAATACTGTACTTTGAACAGGTGATTTGTCCTTTAGTCCGATAGCACCGGGGTAGTATGTGTTCATTGTTGCATCACAATTGCTGTTGTCCGTTTGTTAAACACGACCAGCAAAAGCAGTGTTTGCAACAACGCAACTTACGCAAGTTAGAAGCGCAGTGTTTATAATTGGATCAGAACTACTGTACAGTGGCTTTATTGCACAATGATCGGATGCGTAATTCGGACATGTACACCTTAGCAATTGTCATGGCGACTTGTTCTTATGGAATTTACTTCGGGTGGACAGGCGGTAATCAGTTATAGCCTAATGCTGCTTTTGTTTAGGCTAGGTTGTAGACAGTGGCGTACGCAGAAAATTTCTCGAGGGGGGTCAAGTTTTATCACAATCTTTGTGACGTCACACTTGTACAGTATGACGTCACAAATCAACTTCAGGGGAAGTGTCAAAGGCACGACCATTCTAGGGGGGTCCGGGGCATGCCCCCGGGAAAATTTTGCAAAATTACACCTAGGAAGACGCATTTTTGTGCATTCTGGAAGCAAGTTTTAGACAATACTGTTTTTACATTTTTATTTTTAGGGTCTGAGGGGGTGACCATGGCACAGTGGCCTCCACCCTCCGTACGCTAGTGGTTATAGATGACCAGTTAACTTACTGCAGGCTACTTGGTGAAAATGCAGAAAAATTGTGCTTCCTGCATGACAATCTTAAACTGTTGATATGGAAACTACTGAGAATTGACAAATCAGGTGTTTCATTTCATACCAATGCCAGTACTTCAGTTGCAGTAACTAATGCAACTAGTTTGCTTTTTTAAGGACATGCAGTTATTTAATGTTACATTGCATCAAAATTCCAAACTTGATTCTTAAAAACTTGGATTGACTTTTCAAATTGAAAACCCACTGAGCTGCAGAAGAGTCTAAAAGGTTAATTTGTGAAATATATACAAAAACAAAATTTCACAAGATTTATGTAGTACAGTAACTGTTAACAAACATACTATCATTGACCGAAAAAGTTACTGCTATTTGGAAAAATTTTCATTTTTGGCATTGGTTAATTGAATGCAGTGTTGTACTACAATTTTAACCTCTTTAACTTGATGCTCCATTTTGTACTTCTTCCTTTTCATTGTTCACCATCTTTCAAATTTCAAGCACTGTTTTTCCTTTTTTTGGTTTAAGCACCGCAGGCAGTTCTCTTACATTCAGTGTTTTGCTCTTATTGTTTTGTTATCTTAACATTCTTTTTTTATTCATGGCACTGTGTTTATTCATTGCAAACAGAACATTTGCTATCAAATGTTCTTTCTTCGGAATTTCAAGTATTGAAACATAGGTCGGATTTGTGTGTTTCCTAGCAATTCACTGATGATCTCAAATGCTAGTTTGCGTGTGCAGCCTGACAGCGTCGTCAACTTCCAGAAAAGTAAACATGTTTTACAGAAAATTTGCTATGCATAGCCTTCTTTGATGAAATTGGAAATAGTACGTACTCTGCCAAAATCAAAACCAAGCCCGACTGTGTTTTTGGCGAAAAAAAGGGCAATTGTCGCATACCTAAACTCTGGAGAAGAGTATGTTGCTTCCAGTATTTACTAACACATAAATAAATCGTCCTTATTCAATGTTTGGAAATCTCATGGCATGGGTTTTGAGGCATGGAAAAGTTAAAGGCCTTGATTTCTCTAACTCGTTTATTCGTTAAACGAATCACATTTTTCTAATTTCCGCAACGATTGTCTGAAACTAAATTATACTTGAAGGAGGAGAACAGCAGAATGTAGCACGCGGCCACAAACGCCGAATGACCTAAACTTGACGGATGGGCTAATATGAAACGCCAGGTATAACATACGGATTTCAACTTTAACGGAAGGCGTTTTCACACAGCGGCACACGAAAGTTTCAATGCAAGTATTGTAGCTTGCGTAAAGAGCGTTCTAATCTTTGTGGGCATTGCAAAAGGATTTCTAGGGACTCTGCGCAACCTGCTGGAGTCGATGCTTGTAACCTATACACACAGAACCCACCTTTATGAGGTTGTTGTCCTTTTGCAGTTCTCGAATGATGCCTTTCAGCTTCTGCTCCTCTTTCAACCAGGACTGTCGTTCCAACTCCAGTTGTTCATTGAAACGGTGTTTTTCGCGAGTTGAAGACCTGAAGTGAATGTAACTGTTGGGAAGCCATCAACGAAACAAAGCCAACGCAAGTTGAACCGTGTTATGCTGCAGAATAAAAATGAACCTGCGGAAACCTGCGCTAGTTCTCGTAGCTTCGCAAAGTCGAACAATTTTTGTTCGACCGAATAAATACTTTCACGATTAAACTGATTTACTGCGCTGAACAAAAATCCCACATACACGTAACCTGTTTCAAAACATGAAACAGATTTTGAGGCTTTGCAAAAAGCACGCGCTACCGTCGCCATCTCCGTAATACCTCTCGGCTTGTCGCAAGGAAACCACCGCTTTCGTCAGATCCCTTTTGACTTTGCTCAATTTTGCTTCGTGTTGCTTGGTGTCCTTGAGGTGCGCAAGGTTACGTTCGTGTACGGCAGCCCCGATGTCTAGAAGCAAGAATAAGATATATCTTTCGGCGCTAACTATTGTTGCGTACACAGGACAACCGACGGCGTATTGCGGTCAGTTTTCACGCTTCAGTAACAGAAAAAAGTTATCTTTTTGCGCAAGAGTAAAACCCAACGCCTCCCAGACAAACAGGAGGCCTTGGTAAAACTAAATGCAGACCTGTTTTCTAAAGCGGCAGGGATGATTCAACATGCATTCAAATTAGCCAATTCGAAAAAACATCCAAAATTCAAGACTACGCCAAGATGATTTCTGCAAACTTTCTATGCACGTGGGATGTCGTTTGTATATCCATTAGTACAATAGTGATGTTTCACTTTACAGGATTTTCGATTGCGAACGAAATGTGTCGTAGGAAATGAAACCTAATGACTGCAAAAACGAACGGACAACACTAAAATTATATGCTCAGTGAATTTATTCTTGCACCAAAGATGTCCGAAAGCAATCACTGTACTGTTAAATACAACACTGGACACGGAGGTCGGATCGAACCTTTCTCTCTATCCTTCTTCATTTTCCTCAACTCTTCGAAGGAGATTTCTTTGTCAGCTTTCATGTCAGCAAGGTCATTTTCGAGATTTTTTATTTTTACATGTAATTCAGACACCGTCTGCGTACACAAAACGAAGAATTTAGAATCTTTCTCTGCCAAGCGTGTCAAACTGCGTCAACAGGGGGTGGCATCCGTAAAAGCTCATTCCAGTAAATGTGTGTTCTGTTTAGATCAAAGGGAAACGTTTTCAAAAGTGTCGATTACATTAGATAATATCTTGATGCACCTACTGCGTAATGCATCGCATAACTTAATTGTTTATTTTTCAAATGCATCTTAACAGTTGAAAAATAAACAATTACAGTAAGTATCTATGAACTATCAATTGTGCCGCAAGCTAAAAAAACGAAAATTGCCGCAAGGAGTCGGTCTACAGACATTTGACAACTAGGTCAAGGACCAATGCACGACACAATGACATGGCAAATGGATTTTTTGCAAATCAGAATGAACTACGTCCGCCAAGACGAACTACCAATACAAAAGGCAAGTTTGTTGTGCTGACTTTAACTGTTGGACATTTACAGAAAGGCAACAAGGACTTTTTTTGCAACTTATAGCCTGACAACTCGAAGCTTTTAACCGGGTTGGGACCAGAAGCATGGCCAGAAGACATTCGTATTCACCTCCTCCTGTCTGATCATCGTTTTCTCTTGATCGCTGTTTATCATCTGCAGGTCAGATATCTTCTGGTTCAACTCAGCGGTTGTTCTTTCGAAAGACGCAGCATCATGCGCCAAACGCTGACTCAGCATGTCTCTTTCTTCGGTGAGGCGAATCACTTCAGATGATAGGTCGGGGCTGAAAGTGATAAAAATTTGAAGAGAAAAACTACCGGTTCAAATCACGCTTCAAACAGCCAACTCCAAATTTGCTGCAAAACTCAGGCAATGCCAAGGTAAACAGTCAGATTGTTCGACATAATACAGAATGAAGATTTCAAAGTTTTTATCTAATTCAATTTTAAGGTTTTGTAACAGACACGAAGTCCACAGGGTGCAAACACACACAGTCTCTACAATGCAGATTGATTAAAACAGACGCAACAAAACGATTAATAGCGTAGAAAAGGGGTGTGCAACATTTTTTGTCGGTGGGCCATATAACCAACTTCAGACATCTAGCTGGGCCACACGAAAAATTTAGTTTTTTCATGTACACAATGAATCAGAGTGTGTGGGAAATATGGGAAAGAGTGGGAGAAATCAGTGTTGACAAGGGCCACACTAAATGGCTTGGCGGGCCGGGTTGTGACCGGCGGTGCGCCTGTTGCACACCCCTGGCGTAGAACCACAGGGTTATAGATACTTTCTTACCACTATTGATCGCCAACCCGTAACACTTGGTACAACACTACATCCAGAGTAGGACACGAAGTGAGTCCAACCCTGGTCAAGGCCAGGTAAAGTACGAAAGAATTGTGGCATGTGCACGCTCTCAAACTAACACTGTAACGTCCAAACAGTTATGATTGAAAAGCACCTTTCTTGAGTCTCCTTTTCGGGTATGACCACAGCACTGCCATTATAGGTCTTCTGCAGTCGCATTCTCCACATAGTGTCTCTCCGAGCAAGAAGGTCTTGCACTGTTCGCAGTCTGAATGGACACAATGAGCTGTTTTTGATCAACCAGCAACAAGGAGACAACAAATTTTTGCAACATATTGAATCTGAACAGTCCTGCATGAAAAGTCATACCACTGTGGTATCCACCTGGGACACGCGCGCGAGCGCGCACACACACACATATAGGGAGAGAAACTGATGCAATGGGTGGAATTTGATTTCAATGTGAACCTACATACAAAGATCATCGCTGAATTCACCGATAGAAAACATTTCTATAAAACTGTCCTTCCTTTGAGAGACGAGCAGCTCATTTTGCAACAAACACAGCATTCAGCACAATAAAAATATACTTTCATGGCTTACCTGTTATTAGCAAAAGCTAATCTCTGCTCCAGTCTTAAACACCGCTCCATGCTTTTAGTGAAGTTGGTTTCGAAAGATTTCTCACAAGATGAACTGATGTTTCGGATAAATTGTACAACGTCCTTAAAAGCCGATTCTGATGAAGAACACATTACATTTCGAAATAAACCACATTTCGCATTTTCGAAATAAATCAAGCGTGACTCCTCAACACATTTCGAAATAAATCAAGCGTGACCACAAGTCGAGCATGAAAAGTCGCAATGATTTGCTAGAATTGACAAAAGTGTTCGGTTCCAAAAATTAGTTGTGCGTAGTACCTACGTGGAAGAAGTTTGGTGAATTGGTAAAGGAACACAAACATGCAGATGCAAGTGAGGCGGGGTGCTTGAGTCCTGTACTGCTGCAATGTCCGATGGGGTCAAGAAAGGGTAGCAGGTGCGTATTTCTTTGACGAGCATTTTAAACTCTTGACCCAGCTTATCTCAAGCAAAGCAGGATGTTTTGTTGAAAAGATGTGTTTGAACCACTCACTACGTGTGAATATGTTGCTCAAAATCAAATTGCTTTTAGTGCGAAAAAATTCTACATGCGTTTTCTATCAAAAGAGTACAAGCACACCAAAAGAGTCAAAAGAGTTCATCTAGCATCTTTATCCGGTGACTTCAAATAACTGATGTCTTTAAAGTTTCCTTTGGGTCGACGAGAGATCGCTATCATCACTGGCGTATTTTCAAGCGTAGCTTCAAACAGAGCTTGCGTGTGTGCTCGCGCTCTCTCTGTACTGTATGGTGTGTACTTACATTTCGTTAACTTCGATTCTGAGACAAATTTTAAGAAATAGCGTAACAGAAAAACTTTATAGGATCCCGCCATTTGGTGAGCCAAATGTATAAGCAGCATAACGTCCATTTTTTCAAAACAGGAAACAACGCCCAAAGCAAATAATCTCAACAAAGTGCCATAGTGAGATAAACGGTAAGAGCGGACAAAATAGTCGCTTTTAATGACAAGACAAAAAATGCGGCGTTAATGATTCTAAAAACAAAGAAACCAGGTGTAAACAACCTTGTTCATCTAATTTCGACTTCAGCAGTTGCCCTTGTTCTTTCAGCTCGTGATTGGCTTCGGTCAAGGCCTGACAAGTGTACGATCTCAGTTGAAGCTGTGCGTCCACGTCTTCGACCTGACTGGTCAGGATGGCGCACTGGCGTTTCTGGTCTGCAGAAACCAAGGCGGTTGTGTGCTTTATTGCATATAAAGCCCCATTTTACTTTTAAAACGCAATTTAACGAGTTGAGGTGCCTGGCTTGATTAAACAAAATAAACGCTGTAAGGAATTCAGCGCGATAAGGCTGTTCCACAAGATTTGTAATGGCAGAGTTCTGACAAGACACCGTTTCATACACATGGCCGATTTTAATGTGATAGGGACACTGATACTTGCAGTCAAAGCAGCAGCTATCTTTGCATCTGAGAACATTTTCGTGAACACTTACCCCCACTGGTTCAATTACTCCAGCTGATGTTTCAGACAGAACCCAGACGATTCAAGCTACTGGTGAGTCTCAGTGGAAAATGTCACGCAAGGTACAAATATTTCAACTGGCAAAAATGCTGCATCGCGGTGTGAACCGAAAATTTATAAGCGTCGTCGCTGTAGCGAAATGTCTGTACCGATGCAGAACACAGTAGTTCTTTAACCGAAGTTGACACGACTCTTTTTAGGAGAGTTTTTCATCGTTTCTACGATTAATCCGAAACGATCGACAATTGTAAACTCAATTCGCCTCATAGAGATCGTTGGCACAAACAGCACAACTTACCTTCAAGCTGAGACTTGAGAATATTGACGTCGATTTGATGTTTTGATAATTGTTCTTTGTTGATTATTTCTTGCGACTTGCATTGGACCATAAGTTCAAAAACTTTGGATCGCCATTGTTGCGTTACAACCCCGGCTTTGTTTTGACTGTGGCAAAAGTGCACATCATTTGCAAAGTGTAAAAGGAAACTGTCGACGGGATGATGCAGGGTGTTAGTTGATTGCAAAATCAGAAATAACGACACTAGAGCAGTTGGCCTACGCACAGTGAAACAATTTATTTACAGAAAGTCATGGATACGCAAAGATGAGATATCAACAGATCCCGCGGATTACGTCATGGGACAACTACGCTTACGCGAACAGAGAAAAGTATACGTACTTTATAGGATCAGAAATTGCTTTTGTATGTGCTGCAATTGCCGTTTCTTGCATTTCCAAAATTTTCGAGACCGCGTTGAAGCGAACGGTTAGAAGTTCGAGTTTTTTAAGCAACTCCTCCTTGTCTTGTTCCAGCGACTGAAAACAACATGTGACATAAACTACACCGAAAAACAAATATTGTTAACAACAAATTATAAACACTTAAATGTCGAGTATGCAGTGAAGAGTATCTGCGACTACGACGTCAACTGCGTTTTGAGGACAATTTGGAAGAACATGTCCTCGAAAACACAAACAAATCAATTGAAACAATGCTGTTTCTGGTACACACTCACGTAGCATAAATTGCAATGCAGCAGGCTCAAATTAAGAGCGCATTGAAAGGTAGTCACTGATTACAATCCCTAGATGAAAACATGCCATTCAATACACGATTTCGATATTACCATACGACAGGTAAAATCATCCTTTTCGACATTACCATACGATAGGCAAAATCAACATTTTCAAACCACCAGAGACTAGATCTACAAAAGGAATGAAAGAGACGGCAAAACAAAACACCTTCATTTGAATGCCGATGTTTTTTCGTTTTTCTTCCCACTGGGATCGGGCAAGGTCATCAGCTTGAATTTTTGCGATGTACGTTTTCAGCTTGGCGACAGCTTCACGTTCCGAATTCAAATCACTGGACAGAGCGTCAGTCTCCGAGTGAGCTGATTTCAAATTGTCGCTAGTATTCTGAAAGGTAGGAGTACATGTGATGGTTTACCTATTGTGCTTCCATTTCATACACGAAAAATCTCGAGAACGAAATGAATAGTGATGATGCAAGATGACACAGAAGCAACAGCTTTGCGAACAAACGAAAAATGGACAATAAACATTGTTCGGCGCAGTAGTAGGTTTGTGCGAAAAAATCTCCCTCTCATGTTGTATTGAAGGAGTCTCAAAAACTAGATAAAAAATAAAAAATAATTTTTACAACGTTGTCAGGCAAAACAACACACATAAAAGCATGCAGGCTCCGTAAAAGCTGAAACACTTTTTAAATGGTTTTATTAGTCCCTAAATTCTGTTTGTTTCTTTACTCTTTTTTCAACTGAGCCCAACTGCAGGGAGGTTTACGATAAGCTGTTTTGCTTATTTTTGAAGGTATTTTTATCTGGTTACCACTTTGATCTCAAGAAGGCAGTTGATTTTTAAAACCGTTAAGGAGCAATTCACACGTTTCAACAACATCTGTGTGTACTATGTTTGTTGGCGAGTCAAGGTTTTGGACGAAAAGTACCATGGCCTTTTTTCCCCGAAACAATACCAACTAAAATAACTCCGCGAAAAATTAAATCGACTTAGTTTGCAATTAACTTTGCTGCTTGATCAGCGCTCCAATTTGTGCTGCCTGGGCGAATAAAACCAACTAAATCTTTTGCTGAAATCGTCAACCTAAAGTCTAGTAATCCCCATTTCAGTTCCAAAACCAACATAATGTTTCACATTTTACGATAAATGGCTATAGAAGTATCTGTCGACATGCACACAAACCTGCAGCTCACGAGTAAGTTCATCAACTTGGATTTTCATTTTTTCCTCTCTTTCCTGCACTTCCCGAAGCACATGTTCATATTTCGTGGTTTCATTGGTCAGCTTAAGTTGTTCGCTTTTGATCTCAACTGAAAGCCTCTGCATTTCGTTGTGGTGTTCAAAAGATAATGTCTGGACCTGTTGAGAAGTATTAGCGCAACCTTGCATGAAGATGAGACTTACCTGCAGAGCTGTAAACAGCAGAAGAACACAGTGAACTACGCCCAAAATTTGAACGAACAAACAAACGCAAAGTCTACTGTAAAATCAGCTAGAAATTTGTCTCTTCGTCCAGTTTTTATTTTTGTCAATTAGAGCAATACATTACAGAATTTAGCCACCTTTTCCTCATATTCTTGTTTGACAGCCGAAATTTTCTCCTGCCAGTTCAGTTTTTCTTCATTGAACGCTGCTTTCATGGCCTCCCGCACAGCTTCTTCATTTTCTTCCAATTTCTTGACATTGTCAATGTGTTGTTTGTGCAACAACTGAATGTCATCTTCATGCCTGGATAAAATCAACGATGGTTTTTGGTTTCATTATTTCTAAAAGTAACGATAATTTTGCTGGAAACAAAGCAAAAGCATGTGCATAGTGGACTGAAAAGTGGTATGGTGAGCAAAGTTTTTGCAATATAATGTTTCATATGCAGCAGATAATTTATGACAATCAGGCCAAAGAACATTAACGTAATGGATCAGACGACCATAATTTAAAAAAAGATTCGGCAACATACATGGATATGGCCACGGAAACATGAACAGCACGTAAATTGCAATAATAGCAATAAATATAAGCATACAAGCAGTATACTACATCAAAAATTCCAACATTTTAAACTAAGCAATGGATATTTACAAAACCTTTTAAGCACTGTTGCATTTGATTCTTTCATTCTCTCGATAGTGGATTGCAAATCTGCAACACAAACTTCCAAGTTTCTGCATTTCTCAGCATCCAGCTGCATGTTCTCACAAAGTTTCTCAACATCTTTTTCAAGAAATAGTTTTGCTTGTCTTTCTTCTTCACTCTTCAGTTTACTTTCAAACAATTCTTGCTCTCTGCAAAAGAAGAAAGCAGCTTTACTGATTTGTCATAGACAAGTTTGTATGTTTACAACTGCACCCCAAAGTAAGTTGATTAACATGCAAAAGTATAGCCTTTAAATTGAAGCATTACATAAGACAGACTTTCAAACTTTTTCCACTGCTGGTGTGCTAAACACCTTGTTACATGCAAACATAAAATTATGCTTACACAACATGAAATGATTTTTGTCATTTTTTGAACAAACATCACCTCTAAGAGCTAGCACACAACTAATAAGAATGGACTGATCCACATGATGTATCTACTATTCGATAACCTGATTTTACCATTTTAGTTAGTTGGTAATGCACTTTTTTTCAGCACGATGGATGGCAAACAAGTAAGAATGTTTGTTTGTTTTTTTTAATGGAAAACATCTTCTGTGTTCAAAATATAGCAGAATCCAGTTTCTGAAAATAATCTATTTTCCTGAAAGTGATTTCCAAGAAGCACTCAAGAGTTTCACTAAAGAAAACACAGTTGTTCTGTCATGCTTTAAAGCAGTGGTTATTAACCTAGGATTAATTGAAGCCGAGTTCAGTGAATCCATTTCAGCGGTTTGGCAAAGATCTGATGCACAGTTCTTTCTCTGCGTCAACAAAATATATACTATGTTTAAAGAAACATTTATTTTTTCATTTACTAAAGGTCCAGTGAATGAAGGTATGAAACTTGTTGGGTTCAGTACTACTGACAATTGTTAACTACTACTGCCCTAAAGGCTTCTGGAATGGAGATAATGGAGTGCATAAGCCTTGCATAGAGTGCAAACATTTACCGTTGTTGCATAGTGGTTGTCAGTTGAAGAATGTCACTTTTCAGTCTTTCAATAAATTGTACTTGGTGAGAGATGATATCTATTTGTGAAGCAGCAGACTTCTGAAAAACAATAATGTAAATATATTATAACATGACCGACTGCAACAAAAATCCTAAATGTTCAAGATGGAACAAGTTTGTTAATAGATTTATTCTTCAAAGAATTTTCTTAATGCAGTGAAAGGTTAGCATCTTGCTTTTTTTTCACAGAGACAATTTGGTCATTTGTCCCATAATTTCGTATTACAAATCACTGTAACATGGGTGTCGGAAGGATTTTTTCTAGGGGGGGCACTAGGGGAGTTTTCCTAAATTTTTCCAAGGGGGGCCAAAAGTGGTGAAATTTGATTTTTTCCCACTTGAAACTAAGAAAGCAACTTTTTTTTCTACATATTTCAAAATCCAGGGAGGATTGGCTCCCCCTTCCAACGCCCATGCATTGTAACAGTATTCACTAGTTTATATTTTTAGACATTGTGATTGAATTGACTTAATTTTTTTTCAGTCATTTAAAAAAAACTGGTTTATGGCCAAAAAAATAAACCTTGGTTGCATCAGTTGTGTAAATTGATCATAAAGAACCAGACATCTCGCAACTTTAACAGGAATGAAATGTACCAATATTGTTTGAGAATATTGGAATATGAACTAATTGTCACAGATAAGAAAGGAGGTACAGGCCCAATAACATCATTGTTCTGACTTCTGAATATCCTATGCAGTAATGCTTTAATACTGTCACAATCAGAAAGCGGCAAGCGCACGAAGTTCCACACTATGGCATCAAGCAACAATAGACAAGATTACTCTATTATTGCTTGTTTGTGTCACATTTATATGGGTGTTATTCTTCGTGCACATTCCATTCACGGTGAATCGCACATTCAACGCCACACCAACTGAGAGGTTGCAACACTATATAAAATAAAAACCATAATTTTGTTAAAACAGCCAATTTCTTTACAGTTAGTGAGAGATACTGTCAATACCCAAGACAAGCAAGGCTAAAGCTAGACTTAGGAAAAGTTTTTGAAACAAAGAACAAAATTGGCTATATATGCTGAGACCTGAGTTTCTTACAAGTAGATGAAAAGCATTAGCATAAACATGAAATATATTCATATTTGAGATTCCATTAAAAGCATGAGTTATTCAGTTGAATATTTTCGGCATAATCCAGATCTGATGTAGTCATATGCCTTTCTGTCGCTATTTCTTTGGCAAAAGATAGGTAGCTGATGAGAACACATTTTACTTTCCACTAAGAATAAAAGTCTCAGCGATTTGAAAACTGCAATATTTTGACCAATTCTGGTTTTGTGAATGACTTTGCATTCAAGGCAATTCTTGTTCTACCTAGTAAGAAACTGCGTTCTAAAACAACTTTAATTCAAATAAAGCTTACCTGAGTTAAAGGTTTTTCCACAACTTGAGAGGTGTGCAACAGTTTACGAAGGGTTTCATTTTCATCTTTTAACATTTTCATTTTTATGACAGTGTAGTTACCTCCCAATAGATCATCAGATAAACCTGGCTGAACACCACTTTCCTTTTTGACATCCCCTGAGTAATGGCATTTACTCGGCACATTTGGATGTTGAAATGAGAATTTTTCATACCTTGGAGCAGAGTCTGAAACTACGCCTTGTAGTGTGGGATTGACTATGAAATCATCAGGCGTCTGCAAAACAACCTTTTTGCTTCTTTGATCAGCAAGTGATGCTGCTGATAAAGGCGATTCATCACATAAGTTTTGGAGTTGATTTTCTGTTGATGGACTGGATTCAAGTGAGTCAACCTCAAAATGCGATGGAGGTACCAGGTTATGCTTTTCCATGGCATGTCATGTTATTATTAGAGACTAAAACACTCCCCTAACATTTTCCTGCTAACAAGCTAATGGAAATCTAACAAGTTAAACAGATTGATTCAATATCTAATATGCGCAAATGCAATTTACAAAGCTGGAAACTAACTCATTTGTTTATGTTAACCAGAGAAGTGAAAGCATCAACTATTTCTTTTACTCATAGACTTCCCAAAAGTAACAGATTTACCTAAGCACTTTTTGCAGTTTAATTACAAGATGCTTTATATGAAACACTAACCGATAAGTACATGGCAAAATTATGAAAACCACAGTATCTAGCCCATTATCCTTGGAAAATCTCTTGGTATCAATCAAGGCTATTAAAGCACAGAGGTTAAAGAACTATACAGCATCAAAGTAAATCAAAACTCAAGTGCGAATTATCTGAAACACAAGAAAAATAATTATAATGTACATTTATTTATTAGTCATTTTATAAACTATTACAATACATACATGTATCTGATGTAAGGCATAAAAAAAGAAACCAATCATTCCTTAAACAGTTTACCGTAATTCAGTATTACCTCCCAATCAACTATTCTCTTCTATAGCAGAGATGTTAACCATAATAATCATATCAACCATGTAATAAGTTATTGAATAACACCGCAAAACCACTGGCAGTGAGTACTGAGTTGCCTGAGGTTGAGCTTTTGAGGTAACCTGCTCCCTAGTCTATAGCTACTCAGATAAACAATTTAGTTGAAGTTCAGTATTTACGATACTATTGCTAACATCGACAAATGGAAAATAGAATTATCAGTAGAAGATCCAATAACATGGAAAATAAGTTGAGCTTGTTGAACCTCCAGTTTCGGTAAAAGTAGTGGTAGCTCACTTGCAGATAGGTTGAAAATACAGTCTGACTTGAGCACTAGAACCTAAAAGTTATTTTAAATTTTATCGTTGTTGTTAGTTAAAAATATTGTGTGTGTGCCTCATGTCAACTTCTTTTAACGGATTATCCCAATAAAAACGCAGACATGTCCGCTTGAATTACCCGCATCTCCTTTCCCAGATCCGGTGCAGCACCATCGATTCGCTTCAATAAACGAGTTTTCGCCGTTGAAGTCATTGATGCATAGCTGAGATGGTCACGGACCAGAGTGCCGGTGTCAAGCGAAATTTCTGACCTCTGCGAAATTTCTGACCTGGTATTGTTTTTCAGTTATTCTGCTTCTCAGAATAAAGAAATAACGTTTGGCAATTACTTTCTTGATGTGTGTTGTGTAAATTAAAACATTTTGGTTAGATGTCAGGTATTGCACACCCACAACAAGCTATAGCACGGGAATAACTTTAACCATTGAAAATTTTCGGACTTAGTCGTTGACCACAATTTTTTTTCTTTTTCTCACCCTAACCCAACAAACTTACCTGAACACAAATTCTTAAACCCTAATATTCAATTTTATCAGCGTATTTGGTATGTAGAAGATTACTCTGTGCATGCGAACATGGTGTGAAGTCAGAAATTTCGCTTGACCGGAGTCGACTCCAGCTAGATTCTGCGTTATTTTCGGAGCCGAAGTCAAGATTTATGAAAAAGACAGACCCAAATTTGGAGTCATTTTTTCGGCAATAGCAGAATCCTGCGTGGTCTTTAAAAACATAAGCGTACAGGATGGGGATGCAGGGGATGCGGTCGCATCCCCAAAGCTGAAAAATTGTCCATTACTTGGACAAAAATTTTCAAAATTTGGGCAATGTATACAACGACATTCACATGTAAGTGAGGTAATGTCTGTTTTCCAAACTAAGGCAAGGTAATATTCATAATTGCCGTTGATTTGATTATTACTTTGCCTTTAGTTTGGAAAATAGACACTACCTCACTTACATGTGAATGTTGTTGCGAATTTTCTGACCTAATATTGTATGTCAGTTATTTTTCTTCTCAAACTAAAGGAATAATCTTTGCTGATTTCTTTTCTGATGTATGTTGCGTAAATAAAAACGTTTGGTTAGATGTTAGATAGTCCACAACAAGCTAGCTACAGTACGGGAATAACTAACTACTAAAGATATTCTCTAGTGAATATTTATTTACCAGTTCTGTTTAGTTTCTTACATTTTTTTTGTTAGTAAACTGTCGAAAAGGGGTATCCAGATTGACGAAAATTTGATTTAGGGGTATTGAGGCGTTGAAACTTTAACGAGCACTGATTTCGATTATATGAAACTGTAATGTAAAAATCTGATATTATCTGATGTTGAAAAAGGCGACAATCTGATGTTGACGAAACTGACCCCAGTGGCAACACTGGATATGACTTCACTCATCAGAAATCGGATTCAACGACGTTTATCGCAGTTTGTTTGCTTGGTATAATCATGTTGGCAGTAGCAGAAGCATTTGCTGTATGTGAAACTGTAACGTGAAAACCTGACATTATCTGATGTTGAAGAAGGCAAAAATCTGGGGTTAACGAGACTGACCCACTGACAACAGTGCCCACTTTTATTTTCCAAAGCTGCGTTATTACACATAGCCTGCAGTAGTCGAAGGGTTGTGCTATTTCTGACGGTGTGTTGTCACCATTGATAACATAACGTGAGCTTACTAGCTTGGCAGCCATTCAATTTCAAAAATTGCTTGCTCATTAAGTAAGGAAAACCTGTCATATTTTTTGTTTTTTTCATTTTATTGTCAGGATGAACATAGGCATAGCTGGGGGGGCTAGGACTAGGAGGCCATGTCACCCGCTATATTTTTAGAACATATAGTGATTTTGTGCTTTGAGTGGTGGTATCCCAAACAAAATAGTGTTATTATTCGCCTAAAAACCAAGATTTTGCCCCCCCGAAATTTTGGCCTGGCTACGCTAGTGAATATGAATGGCAACAGATCCTGTCATTTTTGTTATGAGGAGATTCTGTTTTGCAGAACTCAATTCACTGAGAAAGCTAGCATGCTACCTAATACACTTCACAGAGCACTGGCGTAGAACTTCTGAAGGCTAAGTACAAGTAGCCTAGTAGTTGCCAATTGGGTTTTATAGACCAGAGTAAAGCTAGCCGTCACTTCGCCCAGACGTCACTTTCGCGATTTGGCGAAAAAAACGCCAAAACAAAAACGAACAGATAAGCTAAAATAAAACTTAAAAAAAGCATATTATGGTAAAATCATATCACAAACAACTCAGAGGAATTGTTTCAAACGACTTTTAAGCTTATCGTAAACCTTTAGGCAAGTTTTTTCGAATATCGCACACGCTTAAACAACAACGGTTTTCTCATAAACTAAGGCCGTAAGCAAAGATTTTTCAACGAATATCACTTTCCAATATCATCAGCTATCAAATAAAACCGTTTTCATCCAGTACACTTTTCATTAAAGTTATCAAAATCATTCATCAACATGAACGACTTTAGTGCTGCGCTACACTTTTCGGCAAGTTTTTTCGAATATCGCACGCGTTAAACAACAACGGTTTTCTCATAAACTATTATTGCTGCTCGCTTCCGCTTCCTTTACCTGTATGCTTGTCTCACCTGCTCATCTGTACATGCCTCAAATCTTCACCCATTGCTTGCCCACCGTCTAGTGTGGTTTTATTATTTTCTTTTGGTTGCATTTTTTTGTTGTCTTTTTTTTCTGTGTTTGTTTTGTGGTACTTTTGTTTCATGTTTTTGTTTTTCATGCAATCGGCATGCTGCTCATTGCTTCATTTAATTTTCATCCGATGAATGATCATCTACTTTTTAGAAAGTATTTCATTATCACATTTCATTACAAAAACAAGTAGCAAGGCCAGAAAACAATGTTTAATGTTTGTACATTCAAATCGTGAAGAAATGTAAATTTACCCACAGACCATAAGTGGGATGGATCACATGGATGAGTTGTTCCCAACCAGATGCATGGTGTCACCAAATGGAGTTGAAGAGTCAAGGGTATGAACAGGTTACAGTAATATGAGCAGTAAACATTATTTATTACAAGAAGTTTTAGGTACATGAAAAACAAAATGCGGTTAGTAAGTTAAAGAAGTATTTAGTTCAAGGGTATAGTTTCATAAAAAGTCACAACTTATCTATGTGAACTAACCCTTATTTCACAAGTATAACTGGTGTCATGTCATTGACACCATCATTCAGCTTTATATGATTGTGGGCCTAAGAATTAAGCTGATGGCAATGTCTGTGACGTCTTGGAGGTGGACACCACTTCGTTTGCCTTGAAATCCTCGTATTGCAGCAAGGGTGCTCCTCAAAAGGGCAAATCTGAGCTTAGTCTTTATGTAAGTTATGACAGATGCATATGTCTCCCTGCGTTTTACAACTATTTTTTCTGCCAGTCTTTTGTTGACTCTGTCGCATTCTGGTGCCATCCCTCCACTTGTAGTGAAGACAAGGGGATTAAATGAAGACCTGTCTATGTCAATCACTCTCTGGTTGTATTCATCCTTCTTCTCTTTTTCATGTTGTTGGTATACCTCTGCCAGGGACTTCCCAGAAGACGTGAGGTAGGATGTGTGATCCTTATGTCAAAGAAAGTTTTCTCACACTCACAGCTATTCCACAGTCTTCTCACAGAGATATCCAACCTTGCATTGTCCCACATTCTGTTTTTGCTCATACAGTAATTCATCAACTGGTTTTACTTGTAGCATTGCACACACACAGCATGTGTGGTGAGCACTTCCATAGAGCAGGGGTGGGCAATTAATTTGGCTTATGGGCCACTTTTGGAAGGCCGTTTTTAGCGGAGGGCCGTCTTTCTAATGGAAATAAAAGCAAGTCTCTGACAAGTTAGCCTCAGCACTAAGCTGGAGGAAATTTCAGATTTAAAGATTTTTTTTAATGCTCTCGCGGGCCACTGAAAATGATGTGGTGGGCCACATGTCGCCCGCTGGCCGCTAATTGCCCACCCCTGCCAGATAGAGGATGAGCAGTACAACAGTGTGAGTGTATGAGCATAATATCAAGCTCTTGAACAATGCCATTGGAGGCCTGTTTGTATTGTATCATATGACATATCACAGCAGGAAAGGAACATTTCAAGGTACATATTGATACAGAAACCTTGCTCTTCATTTTTTTGGGCTTGTAAAAAGTAAGGAATGAAAAGAATGTCTAACTGTCTTTGTAAATAATCTAAGGTTTGTGTTTACTGGTCTGTATCTGCATGGGTTGGTTAAACCATGTGAAAATACAGTTATGTACTTATGTTGTTGGAATCTGGATATGTTTTGCACAATTCATGTTCAGGTTCAGCACCAGCCTTTTTGTAAAAGATGGACAAGCAGGTTGTCTACCTTGTAAAAGACATGGAGGTATGCATATTTTTTAACATTTCTGGTTGTAATTCACTCAATTGCAAATATAACTAGGGTTTTAAAAGTCAACAAAGAAACATAGACCAATGTATGTAATGTTTCAGTTTATTTATTTCATGGTAAAATTTTGCCAGTTTTGATGATTTATGTGTTTTGTTTTATAAACTATCATTAGAAATTAGACAATCTGTTTGATATATTTACATAAATGAGATGCTGTTGTTATACTGCTTCATTTTATTGAAACTTATGTTGCAATGTTAAGTTAGCAAAAACTAAGCAACTAGCAAGCATAAATTTGACTCAATTATAAAAGGCACTATCAATTAATAGGAATATATTACAGATGAATGAACCAACAAAATTTCTTGAAAAAAGCTTGGTGTTTGACTGATTGTACTTAAGAATTTTTCAGAGTGCTGCTGTTCATAACCTGGGTCAGGGGTTGTGAAACTGTTTTAGATATTACCCAAAAATTACTTTTAGGAAAATGTAATTATCTTACAATAATTCAAGCACTGAAACATATTCAATATGAATAGCGAGACAAACATAAGAAAATCTTTTAAAGGAAGAAAGCTTAGGAGAAAATTTTAGCCTAAACAGTTTTGAATTAATTCCTATTTGAGATAATGTATCTTAGTTTCCTGACCTTTTTGAGCCAGACAATCCTTTTGTTATGAGGTTAAGGTCAGGCAATTTTATTATTGATTCTGATGATTTTTAAATTACAGTGAAAGGCATTGGTGAAGCTATGGATATTTCTTCACTTTTCACTCAGAAAACTGTTCAAAATTTGATTACAAAACTCCTGCAGTTCTATAATTCATGCATATGAGATTTAGTTTAACTGTCTGTCCACAGTTACAGTATGTCAGGGATTGGGAACCTTTTTGGCTAAGGGAGCCATGCAACCTATATATTTTTAATTGTATTTCCATGTGAGCCATATACTATTATTCAACACTTAACACAACTAACGTACCAACTAACGTGTGCATTTAGAACAAAATCACCAATTTTAAATATGGTAAATGTCTGAATTTGCTCTTTAATAACATGCTTCTCACTATTAATGCGACTTCTGGTGTTGCTGATGGCTTCGTAGTCTGGTGGATAGAAAATTACAGAAAATGTTTCATTCGTAACAATCGTGTTAAGAAAATATCAAGCGAGCCAGATGCCGTTATCAAAAGAGCCACATCTGGCTCGCGAGCCGTAGGTTCCTGACCCCTGCAGTATGTAAAGTGGTTGTGTTTTTCTTTAGTGCATGATCCTAGTTTTTCTATGTTTTTGGCTGTTAAAACTCAGTAATAGTCCTATGTTTCATGAAGAAAAATAACAAACACCTGCTTGAATTGAATTTCCCTTAATGCAGGGTTCTGGTACTAAGAACAGAATAAGATAGCAAGTTATCAAATGATATTGTGCACATGTAAAAAAGATAATTGTGTTAGTTGCTCACTTTTAATATTTGTTGGATATCCTGGTTTGTCTATTCATTGCAGGAATTAAACAAAAAGTGGCTATTGTCACTGGCGGATCATCTGGGATTGGTCAAGCAATGGCAAAAAAATTAAGTGCTCTTGGTTATTTGGTTGTGTCTGCCACAAATGAAAGTTCTTGTGTGTCAAAATTTGGTGCTGAAGAAAAAGGTCTTTTCCTTATAAGATTATTGTTTTTATTAAAAGATTGTTTCAGCTTTGCTTGTATATATTACAATTTTTAATTTTCTCAGTTTTTGTTGTTTGTTTGAACTTTAAGGATCTGTTTGGTGCATTCCATAATTTCAGAAGTTATCGTTTTCATTGTTTTAATCAGTAATAATGTGATTTCTTCAGGTGAAGTTTTTCAAAAAAATGTCAAGATCAAAGCTAGTGACTGCCCAAAGAAACTGGTTTTTGACCATGCAGTGGAAAGATTTGATTATTTGTAATTGATCTAGTGTTCTTTATCAAACATAATTATTTAACATTTACCTGTTAAAAATATAGGCTAGATATGGAAAAAATCTGTAAAATATCAACATGCAGCTTGGTGTAAAATATGTGGTTAGTTAAATGAATGAATAAAATTTTTGAAATTGAGGAATCATAAAAACATTAAATACATAGCAATAGTATGCACTTGTGTAATGGTGCTAGTCTAGTGTGTGGAAGCAAAAACGACTGCAAAAGTTGTACATAAAAATGCAAAACATCGTGGAAGTTGATGAAGTTATAATACAAATACAAGAAGTCGTGATGACAGCAGAAATTAAATACTACCTGCGAAACTAATGATTAGTGGAAACACACTTATGTAAAGCACTCTTTAAATTTATGCATATAGCTGGAATATGTCAGTATTTGGTCTGGCTATTATGGCTGGTATTTGCGGTAAAATATTTAACTGAGATATTTGTATTAAACTGCTCTTCTTTAACTTTGCAGTGGAACATATGTCACTTGATCTTTCATCAGCAGCATCTGTGAGAAATTTCTGCAGTGTCATATTGAACAGATATCACCGTATTCACCTGCTTGTAAACTGTGGTAAGACTAAACTGCAGTCAGTTTTTCATGCAGATGTGCCGTTGCCCTTGGTTTTGCAAAACATAGTTTCAGGGTGCGTGGAAATGCAGTTCGCTTGGTGATGTTTTAAGATTTTTGTCTCTAATAATACGTTTATAAAAATATTCCACGGTGGCTTTTAATTACCGCAATCAGTGGTTGCGACTCTGTGCTTTTCTACAAATAAGTGAAACGCTGGCCTACTACGAAATAAGTGTTCTTTGCGATAACTTGCCTCGGATTATTCACTAAAAACAGCAAAACTATGATGATAAAATGTCGCCAGATTTTAGTAAGATGGCTGAAATTTACACTGCAGACACCGATTAATCACGTCACTTCACTTACATTTTAGCTGGTGTCATGTTTGTTCCTTTGAAGTTCACAACCAGCGGCATGGAATATCATTTTGCTGTTAACTATTTTGGACATTACCTTTTGACAATGTTGTTGCTTCCTGCCATGAAGCACACAGAAGCTGCCAATATCATTAACGTGACGTCAGCAACTAGCCGATTAAGCGACGGAAATTTGCGCCACATCTCACCTACGAAAGAGTAAGAGTTTTGAAAAAGCTTTGTTTTGGAAAAGAGTTTTATGCATGTCGTGTCCGAAGATTTGGTACAACTTGCGGTTGGTTTTGCAACCAAGTTTTTACCTTTCTTTTTAAGTATAGGCGATGCTCGAAAGTTTTAATTCCTCACAAGTAAACACTAAAAATAAAAATAGAAAACGTATTCTGTTGTAATGTTTAGGTTGCCATCATTATATTAACATCAAAAGCAGGGGAGTTTACGACGTAATTAACTTCCGAGATTTTCTTATGCTATCGATATTACGAGTAGACTTGCTGCGAATCTCGAAAAGGTCTATTCCAGCCTTGTTCTTGCTTTCCAAGCTAGTTTCAGTTAATGTTGGCAATGTCAAGTGACGTGATGAAGTGTCAAGTGACGCTCTGTATTCTACATATTTAAGCAAGTTCACAAACGTTCAAGGAAGACTTGAGCGTAGCTATGATTTTTTAGCTCAAATGTTTTACGGTTGGCGCGACGTTTAGCAAACGTTTGAAATTAATCCAGCGGAATCGAAGCATTGGTCTGTAAAACTTATTTTTGATTTTGCGAGTGCTTCATATGGCTATTTAACAACCAACGTTAGTCATCCTGTTGGATGTTTTTGCATAACAAAATATTTTCAATCGGTTCATAATACCTGTAAGTGCGATAAGAGTAAGCGTACATTCCACTTTTTTCAGGAACTATAGCCGATACGCCGCGTACGCCTTCAGCAAACTGGCTGTCATCCTCTTTACATTCAAGTTGCAAAGGATTCTTTGTAAGCGAAATGATTATGATGTTCGTGTTGTTGCTTACGATCCAGGAACAGTCCACACTCAACTCTACAGGCAATCAGGGCTGTTTGTCAAGATTTTACTCAAGCTTTTCGGCAGCATAATTCTCAGAGTAAGCTGGTTGCAAATGCAACATGTTAGCCGAAGTTTTTATTGATCTGCATCTTCATCTTTTTAACTTATCCCATTGAACTGTTTTTGCTTTTCGCCCAACTCTTTCCTTTCAGAAATAAATCCAAACGAGCATTGACATTTCTGCACACAGGCTGCAAAGTGTACAGTAGCAAATGAAGGAAAAACGTCAACTCTGAAACGCAGCTATTGTTAATGATTCCAAGCATATCAGGCTAGCTTGTAATAAAATGAAGAATCTGCTTACAGAACTGCACCAACACACTGCATTTCAACGTCTTAACACTCAGTCAGTTTTGCGATGATTTACTTGTAAATGTTTTTTCTTGCACCTCATTGTTCTTGTGTGAAAATCTGATAAACATCCGGTAGCCTTCATCATGGAGAATCTAAGCAACCGCAGATTTGTCCTCCGAACAAGCGGCGGACAAGAAAATCGCGCACGACGCTTAAAGAATGGAGTCCCCCAGGGGTCAATTCTTGCTGTTTGTCTTTTCAACATCTATATCAGCGATATCCCGACGACATTGTCCACCAAACTGGCTTACGCTGATGACTTAGCTCTCGCCTTTACTGGGCAGACGTCGAGAACGCCATGAACAAGGACTTGTCAATACTCCACACGTACTACCATCAAAATCGGCTTCAATTTAGCAAAGAAAAAACTGTGTATGTCTTGTACCATCTTAACACACGTGACGTGGGACGACGGCTAAACAATTCAGTGGATGGCAAAACCATCGAATTTGAACCAAACCCAACGTATCTTGGAGTGAAGCTTGACTGGTCGCTCACCTTCAAGCCTCATCTTACATCTGTGCGGCAGAAAGTTTTTTGTCACGCTGCGCGCTGTTAAACCGGCTGGCCGGCACAGGGTGGGGTGCCTCCGTGAGCACGCTCAGGACCCGCAGCCTAGCTCTTGTATACCCCACTGCTGAATACTGCTCCCCAGCATGTTCAAGAAGCAGGAATACGAAGGAGATTGATGTGGCTATAAATTCTGCTTTACGAACAATTACTGGATGCCTAAAACCAACACCGACGCAATACTTGCCAATCCTTGCAGGCATTGCCCCAGCTTCAGTCCGACGAAATGCCGCTACTCTCCGACTCGCCTTGAAGTACGCGCTCACGGAACATGTCAACAATAACTTAGTACGCCTGAAAACAAGACCTCGTCTTAAATCGCGAAGGACGTTTGCACAGTCGGCGATTGAACTGATGGAGTGTTTGCGAGCCATGAGTCCATCGCATAATGGACTCAATATCAGTGGCTCGAAGAGTGGAAGAAGTCGGGGGCCCCACCTCATTCCCTTTTACCACCCAAGGTGGGAAACTCCGACCTTGGGCTCAGCGCTCGGCGTAGTGTAAACTGAACCGCCTCAGAACGCGAGTCGGACGATTCCGGGAATCACTACACCGATGGAAGATGGCACCGGATCCTTGGTGTCCATGCGGTTCTGGAGAAGCTCAAACCGCGGAACGTATCATAAGTGGCCGTTGTGGCTCTTTCCAGATGCCTGGAGCGAATGCAGATCTTGCTTCACCCCCACCGGCTCCGTGCGTCTGGTTAGAAGAAAATTTTGTTGCTGTTTAATCATACGCACGACGACAACGACGTGTGAAAATTCTGATATTTTAGTTGTAGGTTTGGACGGTTGAATCCGTTTCATTGATGTTAATGTCGAAACGCTTCCCTGAAGAATGTTTTAATTTTTTTTTTCAATTTTATAAAAACAGTTTCGCTCGAGGGTGGGGATTTATTTGTATATATCTTCTTGAAACTAACCGTATGCTATTCAAAAAGAATCAAAAACATTACCATGTAAATCAAAACTTTGTGCTTTAGCTCAATGAACACATATCCGGAACTGGGCAACATTCGTTGGTGTATATTTCGTTTGACTGTTAGCAATCTTATTTTTGTCGAATGTTTAGACGCCCCATGAAGCTGCTGAAGATATCGACCATATGCTCAGCTGTGAAGTTCCCAAAGAAACGTGTTTTGTTGGTTGGAAGAAGCGACACGAAAAGGTCTGCAAAGCAGCCCACAGCCGTGTACTTCAAGACGAGTTGTGGGCATGGAGTGTGCGAGCTTCCGGCTTTGATCAATTTGAAAGATCCGAAAAAACATGAAGCAAAATTCATGGACTGAAACGGTTTTTCTGGAATTTTGTTACCCGCCATCTTTGGCCGGCGCTGCACACAAGGGTGTAGCGTCAAAACACAAAGTTCGATGAATCAAGAAGCACATGGCAGGTTTTGTTAACACCACCAAACACAACTGAAATCGAAAAACAAAGTTCAGTTATCTGTATTGTAACACCTTTTGCAGGTGCAAAAAACGCGACTTCAGATCAAAAGGGCACTTCTTGCTGACGATGAATCGTTTTGCGTAGGTTTCTTTGCATTTTAATTTGTTTTTGAGACACAATAAAAAAAAACGAAGAGCAGATAGAAAAACGTTGTTGAAGAAGTTGCAAACATCACATTTAATCATAACAAAACTGACACCACCTGTAAGATGTACTTGAAAGTACAGTAGAATTTGTCTAATTCGTCACCTCAAGGGGATTAGAAAATAGTGACGAATTTGGCGAACCGACGAATTGTGCAAACAGGTGAAAACTCTATCATAGAAGCTCGTATACTTCCTCATAGTAACTCGAATGTATACATAGTGCTCTTATTTGCAGTAAAATACAAGTTTACGACGTTATGGTTGACTACAACAATTATGTCCTCTGCTCTATCTGGACTCCTCCATTTAATCAAGCACATTTTAAATCTTTAATAAACTTTTCCGCGTTCTCTCAATGGGGAGTCGGGTCGCACTTCGAACCTCGTGTATAAATTCAATAAACAAATTGCGAGGTGCAACAATTCAGATAAAGATCCTTAATTTGTTTGAATTCCCAGACGTACTCGCTGCTTAGACATCAAAATCGAAACTGCAAATAACGAATTAGACGAACAAAACGCTTCTCAGGGATAGAAAGAGGTGACGAATTAAGCAAATTGACGAATTAGACGATCATTGCTATGCACAGAAGATGATAACAGTTGTTATCGAAACGTTTGCAAGATGTCAGTTGTATCGTTTGCTTTGGCCGTAGTATTTATTATAAGGCTATTTAGCACTTCCGCTTTTCGTGTACCAAAATAGACGAACAGAAATGTACACAAAACATTTATGGGTTCTGCTGGGACCGACGAAAAAGTGACGAATTAGACGAGTTCTACTGTATGAGGAAATCAAGGTGTTTCATTGAGTACACGAATCCGTGTAATCTTGCTTGCTTCTAAGTTAGGAATGAAGTGATGGGATTTGAATACTGCTCTGATGTAGCCATCTCGAACGTCTTTCCTATACACAGCTCCAGAAGCTTCAGTAACCCATTTAACGCACCGTTCTACACGTTGAGAATGACAAGGAATGCGAAGAACAAGGGGATTCTCTGCGAATTTGTCGACTTGTTCTACGGGAAGATGTTTTGTTGTTGGTGGCTCCATTTTCAGCTCCTGCGCTGCTGGGAGAAAATCTTCATGTGTTGTGCATTCTGTGAAATCTTGATTTCGAAATTCTCTGATGTGTGATGGATCTACTGCTGAATTTAGTCTAACTGCTGAATTTAGTCTTGATGATGTCAATAGCTGTTTCACGGTTATCATGATCTGCATCAGCGAGCATTGCCAGTAGAGCGTTTTCAGGAGGAGCCCAATATGCGTTTCGTTGGACAACAGGCCACACCACAGCTTTGATAGAAGGTGGCAATTTCTGAAGTAACTGTATCATTTGCAGCAAATGTATTGCACCATCTGTGCACCACGCGCGCTTCTTGATCTCAAGCCACATTGGCCCATAGTGACAGACAATAAAAAGTGTCGGTGAATAGAGCTCGTCACTCGGTTCCTCTGTTGCTACGTAAAGTCTGCAAATTCTGCCTGCAGTTGTGAGACATGGGTCCAGGTTTTTCACGTAGCAAATCACTGCTGATCAAACCAGTCTTAACTGCTTTTATCATTTTATAAAGGTAAGTCTGATCACGACTCAGATCAGCAAGATCGATGTCAGGAAGGGATGGTCCATCAGGTATGCACCGGATTCCTGTTGAGGAAAGGAGTAAGCTTCCACATGTAGCCAAAGCATTGCCGACCGGTCCTTCCCAATTAGTGGATGATTCTGTCGCGCCGATGAGGTGCTTGCACAGATGACGCAATGGAAATTCATTTAAATGCAAATTGCATACAAACCAGTGCAGTGTTCGGCGCAGACGACACTCCAGCAGGTGTATTTCACCATTTTTATGTTCTGTGTTTACAGCTGTGCTGTCTGCTCCTATTGCAACAAGGTTTTCTGCAATGCCCATTGCTTTGATAGCATTCTCCAGTCCATCTGCGATAGCAGTACCAGTCCCGTGTTGCAGTGTTAAATGGTCCAGGTAGATTGTCCCAGGTTCACCAATCACAACATAGTGATCTTCTCTTCTTTTACTGCTGTACCATTTGTCTTCTACTTTTTCTTTGACTAGTGTCAAATATTTTCTTCCATCAAAAAACACAGCAGCAATACGCAAGTCAAGTGGTTCACCTTTAGATTTCTTCTTGAACTTTGCCTTGCCCTCCAAACTTTGTGGTGATCAATGATGTTCATCTTATTGTCAGAAGTGACGATGCCATAGTCAGTCAACGTTGCGCTACTGATAGCAGCTGCAGCTCGATTTGATATGCCATACCCATCAGCCTCCAAAGCAATAGTGGGAATTGGGGTCAAGTTTCTGTCTTTCGGCGCCTAAATCTTTGAATAATCATCACCACTTCCAGTAGCCTACTAGCCCTACCCTGGATGTATGGATCTCATAGATCTCCCAGTGCTAAAACCTGTTTATGTTCCAACTTTCTTCGTTTCTCATTTTGTTGTCTCTCCTGAATTCGACATTCCCGTTCTATTCTCCTTTGCCTGACTCCACTTGCCTTCTTGTCCATTCCACCAACACACATCTTTCTGGCTGTTCGCTTGTCTTTCAGGAATGATTGTTCGTATCGTGGATCTCTCATTTTTGTCGCACCGGCAGGTAGCAAAATCCTGACCCTGACACGGGCAAAATGCTATGTCAAAGAATTTGTCAAGACTTTCCAGGAATTTGGCTGTTCTTACTGCTGATCTTCCTCGTTTGGAAGCTCGTGATCCCTCCTCCAAACGATTCAATCTCGTTTTAATGTTTTTCAGCGGCTGTGTTGGGATACTGGCGTGATTCCAGAGGTCAACCAGTCGTTGACGTAACATAGGAAGAACTTCCTTGTTCGAAGTGTACTTGCCATGTTTCAAATATAAAAAATGCCTTGCGACCTGCCCTCGGGTGGGTAGCTGAAATGAAGAAAGTTCCCTTAGTGGAGAACCAATTATAGAATGGCTGGCGCATCCTCTCGTTTTAGGCTTGCTCATCATCAATCAGAAATCATAGCCTACAACACTTCTGAAAAACGCACCTGTACAAAGTTTCTGTTGCTTTACTGAACTATGCATTGAAAATGCTATACACCTGAATACCACGGACCTAATGGGCCTTTGACTAATTTTGCTTGATACATACTACAACCAATAAAGAACAGGTTAGGTTATGCGATAGCCAATGCATCTTGTGTCTCAGCATTAAGAAAACCTTGAGCTATCCTACAGGTGCGACATTCTGTTCGCCATACACGTTATAAAATTCTAGAATTGTACCGTCGAGCACGCTCATGGTGCTCAGTGTTTCCAGTCTGATATAGTCATACGCAAGTTTTGTAGAGTACATCGTGCACACAAAATGTGCGTTAACTACTCCCTTCACTCGAAATGCAGAAAATATGAGTGACACTCAGTGTAATGGCACCCGACATCAGCTCGTGTTGATATAATGGCAAGCTAATCACAGCTTCCCCATCACCAACCATACGGGAAAATAATGGTGAATTTCCGTTTTTTCAACTGCAAAAAAGGAGGTATTCCGCATGTTTTTAAAAAATCTTACTGGTAAAGTATGTATCAGGGTTGTGGGCTGTACAAAACCTGAAATGTGCGTCCGAATCGCTGACGACGCTACACCCTACTGCACACTCAACGCCTTTAATTTCGCAATAGCAATGGCTTGCTTTACATGTTGGTGGCTTATAAAATATAGCGCCAGGGAATGCCGAATCTATGTGCAATCATGGGAAGGGGGGCCTTGGCCCCCCGACATTTTCCTATTACGTTTTTAGCAAAAAATCGTCGTTTTCTTAGTTTCGAGAAGGAGAAATGTGATTTTACCACTTTTAGCCCCCACTGGAAAAATTTTTATGGCTACCCCTGGAAAAATCCGTTATGGCCCCCTCTGGAAAAAATTTTTCCGACGCCCATGTGTGCAATATGCCTCGATTTCTTTTCTTTGTTTCCGCGATTGTCGATCGTCACAAGAAATGATACCAATCGTTTGTTGCACTTTCCAGAAATAATTTTGTGCCATCTCCAAATGCTATTTTTGGTAAGGCTGAAAACGAGCGATAGTGCCAGACCAACGTATTGGAACCAACTTCATGGCAGTTATGGTCCACAGCATGCCGTTGTGAAGGTGATTTCATTGCGCAAAAGGAATCACAAAATAATTGCTTGAAAACGCCGTACTGCGCGCAGAAGTTTTGGATGGTGAACTGACATTGAGAGAAAATTGCTGAGGTAGGACAGACAGACAATGCTTGTTTATTTTACATGGCCAACGAAAAGACCCGGGGGTCATCAAAGTCAGCTGACCATAGGAAAAAATAAGGTTTACTCGATAAAAAGCGTTGAAGTTAACAATAAACAAAGTCACGTGAACTGGCGCAACGACTCCGACAGTTAAAATGGCAAGGGAAAGGCAGAACCATAGAAACCGAAATGCAAGTAACAATCAGCGGCTACCTGCAGACCCGCCACATGGCCTTTCTAGCACTTAAATAGAAGCACCCACGCGTAGGATAT
>Ga0210059_1001326_pt1 | contig 36868 bp, 20 predicted proteins | sample Ectturendosymbi2_FD_188042 | JGI IMG/M metagenome (GOLD analysis project Ga0210059, IMG submission 188042) | Ecteinascidia turbinata endosymbiont from Florida, USA - Sample 2 (SPAdes) (version 2) | ecosystem: Host-associated > Tunicates > Ascidians > Unclassified | place: Key West, Florida... | reverse complement strand
TTTGGGTTTAGGGTTTGGGTTTAGGGTTTGGGTTTAGGGTTTGGGTTTAGGGTTTGGGTTTAGGGTTTGGGTTTAGGGTTTGGGTTTAGGTTGAGGGTTTATGTCTGGGTTTAGGTTGAGGGTTTAGGTTGAGGGTTTAGGTTGAGGGTTTAGGTTGAGGGTTTAGCTTGAGGGTTTAGGTTGAGGGTTTAGGTTGAGGGTTTAGCTTGAGGGTTTAGCTTGCGGGTTTAGGTTGAGGGTTTAGGTTGAGGGTTTAGGTTGAGGGTTTAGGTTGAGGGTTTGGGCTTAGGCTTTGGGCTTAGGCTTTGGGCTTAGGCTTTGTGCTTAGGCTTTGGGCTTAGGGTTTGGGCTTAGGGTTTGGGCTTAGGGTTTGGGCTTAGGGTTTGGGCTTAGGGTTTGGGCTTAGGGTTTGGGTTTAGGGTTTGGGTTTAGGGTTTGGGTTTAGGGTTTGGGTTCAGGTTGAGGGTTTAGGGGTTAGGTTTGTGGTTTAGTTTGAGGGTTTGCACGCAGGGTTTAGGTTTAGGGCTTATGTTTAGGTTTTGATTGAGGGTTTAGGTATAGGTTTTAGGTTTAGGGTTTAGGTTGAGGGTTTAGGGTTTGGAGTTAGGTTTATGTTTAGGTTTGGATTGCAGGTTTAGGTTTAGGGTGTATGTTTAGGTTGAGGGTTCAGGTTTAGGTTTTATGCTTAGGTTTAGATTGCGGGTTTAGGTTGAGGGTTCAGATTTAGGGTTTGGGTTTAGGGGTTAGGTTTATGGTTTAGGTTTAGGGTTGAGGTTTAGGGTTTGGGTTTTGGGTTTGGGTTTTGGGTTTGGGTTTAGAGTTTGGGTTTAGGGTTTGGGTTTAGGGTTTGGGTTTAGGGTTTGGGTTTAGGGTTTGGGTTTAGGGCTTGGGTTTAGGGTTTGGGTTTAGGGCTTGGGTTTAGGGCTTGGGTTTAGGGCTTTGGTTTAGGGCTTTGGTTTAGGGCTTTGGTTTAGGGCTTGGGTTTAGGGCTTGGGTTTAGAGCTTGGGTTTAGGGTTGAGGGTTGAGGGTTTTGGTTGAGGGTGTAGGATTTAGGTTTTGGTTGAGGGTGTAGGATTTAGGTTTTGGTTGAGGGTGTAGGATTTAGGTTTTGGTTGAGGGTGTAGGATTTAGGTTTAGGGTTTATCTTTAGGTTTAGATTGCGAGTTTAGGTTGAGGCTTCTGGTTTTGGGTTTATGTTTAGGTTTAGATTGCGGGTTTAGGCTGAGGGTTTAGGTTTATGGTTTATGTTTAGGTTTAGATTGCGAGTTAGGTTTAGGTTTTGGGTTTTGGTTGAGGGTTTAGGGATTGGGTTTTGGGTTTAGGGATTGGGTTTTGGTTTTAGGGTTTAGGTTTAGGTTCAAGGTTTAGGTTTTGGGTGAGTGTTTAGGATTTTGGTTTTGGATTTTAGTTTAGGGTATTGGTTTATGGTTTTGGTTGAGGGGTTAGGTTGAGGGTTTAACTGACTGTTTTGGAAAATATCCTTTGTCGGCGGTCAACTGCCGGCTTGAGGGAATTCAACAATTTTGTCGCTTAAGTGACGTCGACCCAAATGAATTGTTTTCAGTTGTCTGCACACCGAAAGTGATGTATCTTTTGCCTCAACGTCAAGAAGTTGTGCTGTATGCGTTTCAGTAACGCAAATGATGTTGCTGCAACACCGAATAAAAAGCTCAGTCTCCTTTTACGCAGAAAGTAGGCTACGCGAACGCGCAGAGTCGAATCAAGACTTCATCAAAGCAACCCGCTAGCAAATAAGCTGTGTACCGCCATACCTATGAAACATTTCCAAACTGCTTTGATTTACGTAGGTTGTTGGTCGGGACCGGTTGTCCCCAGAATGTTATTTTGGGGAGTGAGTCAATGTACCTCATGATATTCGATTCGATTTTCGCGAAGTAGCTCGCATTTTGTAAGTACTGTAGTATGAACTACTCAATAAGTAATTCGTGCCACGTTTGTTATAAAGCTATCACGTGTTGCAAAACGACGCTGTTGATTCTCGGGAACAACGTCAGAGAATAGAGGATTTTCCAAAAGTCCCACAGGAAAAAACTAGTTGAAGAAACCTTTTCTGAATTGGGCTGAGAAGGTTCTTTTGAACCTGATGCTGCAGTTAACAAAAATTTGTTATAGTTGCGTATCATGTAAAGTTCTAAAACGCAGTTCAGCATTTTTGACAACCGCTGAACATGCGTGAAAAGCGTAGTTATTTGCATGGAAAATTTATTACCAGTGTTTGCTTGCTTCTAACCTTTGATCGGGAAAGATTCAAAAAGTTAACTTCGCTCTTATATTTTGAAAAACATTTTGCGCGTTTTTCAACGCCAGAGTTGTCTGCAACGCAAGCTGGGATGTTACCAGAGCGTTGCACTATTCAGACATGTGTATATTAACACAAAGTATTCTTGTAATCTCGCAATCACCAATTTAAAAATATGAAACAATTTTGCGAGGTTGACATTTTAGCTTTCAGTCCAATTTTTCATTTATCCGTTATTGCATTTACGTTTTCAACGAAAGAAAATACAGTTTGGACAGAATGGTCTTATAGGTACAAGAAAATATAGTTTTAGTTCCTTTTATGAAGCCAAGATATGTTCTGCATTGTCGTGTTACAACCTTTTATTTCATCACTTGCATGTGCACTTTATATCACGCGCTGCACATTCCTTCACCCAGGATGCTCGTTCGACCCCTACACCGCAAGCATCTGCAAGCCCGAGGCAACTTCAATTCGCCGAAAACTCAAAGTAAGCGCTTGATGTAAAAATTTAGATAAGACGTTATATGTTTCATTGTTTAAATTTTCACGACATGGCATCTTTCCTTGAGAATCGGTTTGGTGGATATTTAATTTTAGCTGGAATTTAAAGCCTTGTACTGAGACATGTGGCAGTTCCAGCTAAAATTAAAGGGGTAAATATATAGGTCCTTCAGGTAATATTTTGGTGACATACGTTTTGATATTTTTGCACAGCTTCGGACACGTTCGCCACTTTCAAGGACTGGACATGCGAAACTTCCAAACAGCCAGATCAGTCGCACCAACTGCTCAACCTTACGACGTGCCAATATATCGACAACTTGCCACTATCCCCAACCCCGACCAAGCAAGATTGATCCGTTCACTCAACCTGTGCCGTGAAAGTCACCGATTCCAAACGTTCACTGCTGATTGGCCCAGTGACTCGGCCCCACCTGCAGAGGACATGGCCGCTTCTGGTTGGTTCTACCTGGGTAACCTGGACCGTACCCAGTGTTTCTGTTGTGGAGGAGTCCTTAGGAATTGGAGGAGGTTGGACAATCCGAACACGGAACACATCACTCATTTCCCTCACTGCTTAATGACGCAAGGACGAGAAAGCAGAAACATATCTGACACGGACCGACAGGTTAGATGTGTTTCCTATGTTGTCAAAAACTTGAACTCCACTGTCTTTTCAGCCAAAACAAACCCTGCGTTAGAAGTGGTGGTTCAGTCTAGTTGTGGTATTCTCAGTTTGGTGCCTCGATTTATTCCTGAACCGTTGTCAAAATTTCATTTTATTGCTTTCAAAGTTTTGTTTTCTTTCAAGTTCTTCTTGAATACAGAATATGTGTAATGATGTTCATCCCTGCTAAAACCTTTATTAGAACTTTTTTCGCAATTTCCACGTAACGTTCCTCAGAAGCATTCATTCCTTAACAAAGAACAAAAGCACTGTCGCAAGCTTTCAATCGTTTGTGTTGAAATATCGGTTGGTATCATGTTTCATACCATTGCGATGCCCATGCGTTAGTAATTGTTGTATCGTCATTATGCGATTCTATCAATTACAGTCAGGGCAAGGGTTCCAAATATGTCAATCGGTTTTAAATCAGTGCTTTTTCTTTCTATTAGCTGACTTGTGAAAGTTCGTCACTGCATAATAAATTGATAGATAATTTTGAAGCACATGCAGACATTGACAATCCCTGCGCTAATGTGGACATCCACGCGTTGCATGCCAAGACAAGCATGACATACCTGTAGCTGGCATGCCCCTCGTTCACGGTTTGTGCGGGTGGGAAGAAGATTTCACGACTTGCTTCGTATTGTCGTGTCGCGCCCTCAGCAACCATTATGAACCCATTGTATAAAGCGTTTTCTGCAATATCATGGGTTGCGCGACACGACAATATGAACCAATTCATGAAATCTTGCCCATTATATACAGAAAACCCATAATATTGTAGAAAGGGTAAAGTAATTGAATAGGCTGCTGAAACTCTCTCACAGCCCATGTTTGTCGTTGGCACACAATGCATTATTGAATAAACCAAAAGCCTTGGTTTTACAAGTTCTTTTTTTTCTTGAATATGTTCATATCAGGGCATGTAGTTTTCATCGAAATAAAAACATACTGGGCTTGTCTTTTCTGTGCACCCAACTCCACTTTGTTTAATTTGTTTAGATAACGACAAGAAATTGCCTGATGAGGTTTACGGGTTGCTGTGTTGTGTTAAAATGTAGGGGGTGTCGGCACTACCCTATTACACGAAGTGGACAGGGAAATATCAACACAAATGATTTCAAATGAGGAAAAACTGCAGAAACGCTGTGTTTTGTTTTTTTTATTAACAAAAGCGCAAAACGGTCACGTCATTATTACCACAAGGCAGCCATTGGTTAGATTTATATTGCGATCCAAACACAAACTTCTAAGAACTACACATTTTCACAATGGTGTTACATAAAGAAAGACAATCAGCAAACCATGCATTGAGTCAATGTCCCATGAGATCCACAAATTTTGGATAATGTGTGTAATTGCTGCGAAAACAAACAACCTTAGATATTTGTCGATTTCTAGTTTCATTTGTGTTAAATGTCAACTAATTGTAAATAAAATATGTAACATCAGTTTCCTTTGTAGATTGGCCATGGAAAGTGATATAGCCACCTACTGCAAGATTTGCTGTTGAGTGGAGTCTAAGTTATTAACTTGATAGAATTAGATCTAGCCACAGTTGTAGCCAGGGGGGTGGGGTCGTGGAATACCCCAAAACGTTTTAGCATACCTCGTATCTTGTGGTTTTGTGCTTCGAGAGGCTGTGTCCCACACCAAATACTGTATCTCGCTTCAAGTCAAAAATATTTGACCCTTTCCAAAATTTTTGGCTGGCCACGCCACTGGGTCTGACAATACCTAAGGATTTCCCTATCTCATGCAAACACCCTGGATGATTTGTTTATATTTTCGTGTTCTGTTCGTTTAAATTTCCGGTTGAGTTTGGAAAACGTTTCGTAAACAGCTAGTCCGGTGCAGAAGACAGTTTTACAAACATCTTGGTCTGAAAATTACGGAAAATTGCGCTCCTAAACGCTTGTCCGATTGGGGTTGGGCTGATGATTGGATTTGCCGAGCTGAACGATTTTAAAATTGCAACGATTATAAAATTGCAGCTGTGTCAGTAGTGTTTTGCCATTGCAACCAGTTGTTGTGATGCCAGGCGTGCCATTGATCTGAGCATCCACTGTTTTTTGGACAACAAGGACTGACGTCATTTCGAAACAACTGGGGTGAAGCTAAGAGTGTACTTTGTCGTAATTTGCCACAACTATCCTCACAAGCTGTCAAATCCAACTTCAACCTGCAAAGAATTTCTTTCCTTAAATGGACTGGAGGGTGATATTGCAACAGCTACTTTGCGTAAACGACCTTGTGTCAAATAAGGTCGTGGCCTCACTTTGACAATGAGGAAATTCTGAATTTTCGCAATGCGTTACGTCTGACTTCTCGCCTGTGACAAATACAGGGACTTCCCCACCGATTGTTGCATGCACAGTTGTTGTTCCGAAACTGCTGGTGATAGATCTTCAAACGACAGTTACTATTGCAACACTAGGTGTGCAATGCACCTGTTACAGAGCCCCCTTAAGAAACTCAATTGCCCACCGAAATAACAGGATGTGCGGTTGAGCCCGTAATGCGTCGTCCGTCAAAGGTGTTTTTTTCCGCTTTGCGTCCAATCTCTTTTCCGAGCAAGTGTTGTGAAATTCTTTTTGTTTACTATAGTATAGTTAATTTCTTTCAGTGAAAATTTCATGTGACAACAATCTTCTGAGCAGTCGTAGGACATTTACAAGCTATACGCATTCCAATGCTTCCCGACCTCCACCCAATCATACCGTTGATGCTTAAACAATTTGCGACAATAAGGTGCGCTTTCGAAATAACGTATTCCTTTTGTTTGCGCGCGTGTGGTCTCTGGGCACCTGCGTTGGAGGTTGTGATCGTGATGTTTGTTATGTTGTATTAGGGAACCCCAGCAACCATGTTTGCCCCCTATCAGCTCACCGATCAACAAAGAGCAGATCTTCGCATCATGTTCCCTTGCAATTTCCCAACAACTCCCAGCATGCAAGCAATGGCAGAGAGAGTGAGAACTTTCAACAACTGGCGCTTTACCAGGGCTACGCCACAGATGCATGCGGAAGCTGGATTTTTTGCACTGGGTAAGTTAAGGTTTGTCAGCGATATTTGAACGTTTTCAAACGAAATTGAAGCCCTATTTGCCACAACCGATAGCAAAAATTTCATTAGTTATCTCGGAAGTGGTGAGCTGTTTCCATTATTTTGAGAGAGTTGATTTGATATGCACTGTGGTGTCTGACTGTGTTTTGGATAATGTAGAAATATCACCGTCTGTTATCGAACATGAAAAGTAAAAAATGTCAGTATCGGCCCACAAACGTCTTATCGGTCGTCCTCTAATTTTTTTCGAAACTTCATAATTACACTAAAAAAGCTTTTGGGGTTTTTTTTTCAACCTTGAAAGAACTACGTGCCCGAAACGTCTCTTTGTAGAATATTTTCCGGCAAACTCCAGCGATGAGCTGCAAAAGTGCAAAACCTTTTTCTATTCAGGAGTTCGAGACCGCGTGAAGTGCTTCCACTGCAACGGAGGTTTGCAGAACTGTAGGCAAAATGATGATCCGTGGGAAGAGCACGCCAAGTGGTATCCGACCTGTGAGTTCCTCCTCCAGCAGAGAGGACCTGAATTCGTTCATTCCGTAGTTTCCCGCTTCCCGAACCTGAACAGGCCCCTACCGCGGCGCTCTGGACAAAATGTCCCAACACCGACACAGCAGTAAGTAAATGTCACTTTGCTGCAGATGAAGGACTTACCTGCATTGATTGAAATACACAAGTCCCTAGAGAATAAGGAGACTGAAATTATCACCAATGATGTGGATAGCGTGCCGACTAACATAATCAAAATGCCCTAACGACTTGGTAGCGACAAATCTTCAAAATGTATTTTCTGTGCGCGTGTTTCACCCCTCATAAAACCAATCGTCTTGTCGCTAACTTTCTGCCAAAGCGTGCAGGAAAAGGTAGTCACGACTACTAAAGTTACGAGATAATCCGGTGTTCAGGCGTACAAAAATGCAAATTTTTTGAATGTGATGTCAAATGGATGTGGTCTCGACTGAACGTGGTCCCAAATGAAGAAGTCTCAAATGAAGAAGTCTCAAATGAATGTGGTCTCAAATGAAAACGTCTCATATGAACGTGGTCTCAAACGAACAGGTCTCAAAAGAACGCGGTCTCAAATGATCGTGACCTCAAATGAATTGGTCTAAGTTGAATGTTGTCTCAAATGTCGTGGTCTCAAATGAACGTGGTCCCGAATGAATTGGTCTCAGTAGTCATGGAAACATGTTATTCACCCCGTTGTTACAAAATATCAGACTGAACTGAGTATAGTGGAAAAAGCAAGTGGTCTAGTCTTCAATAGTTAATTGTTGTGAACTTGAATCATTTATCTGCCTCAGGGTTGATGTTGCCCATGTCTTCCGCTCACTACAATCACTCCGCGGTGCGTTATTCGCAGAATGCGTTTGTTTCGATAGTTACAAATATATTCCAACTAAATTAGGCCATGCATCGCCTGCAATTCGATAGTTCATTACAGTTGCCGATCAGTCGTAACACTGAAACACGTTCAAAAGACCGTGAAGTTATTTGCCACGACGCGAATAAACAGGCAGTGGAGACGAAAGATAACAAGCTGTTCAAAATACTTATCTTACTTCGCATTCACGCTTGTTACGCACGTTCATATGTAGGGTCGGTTCCCTGCCAAAGTGCTGCAGTGCGCTAAATTCTGGAGAGACAAACTCGGCAGGGACTTGAGTCTGACAAAAGATTTCTTGCTCTTGATATGTCGAAGTGTAGTCATGCAACTGCTTAAACAGAAACTCCACAATACGTTGCGCGAATGCGTTGGGAAATCCTTGCTGACTTATTCCGGTCTGGCGGAACGGCATTCCCCGTTCCTGTAACCGTCGCAATGATCGGCATTTTTCGATTACGTTATTTGACCCATTTTCAGGCGGTATTTGTGCTGCTTGAGATTTTTCAAACATGAAAGGGCTTTTTTTGCATTTGCACAACGTACTCATTCTAATCCACGCCCAGTTTGCCGAGAATGTTGTTACGCCCCACGCTGTCCCACGCAGTTATGGCAGTTTTATGCAGTATCTTTTATCTCTTGACTGAATTTGACACCACCCACCATCACCGATCTTTAAATTATCCGATCCGATTACACTTCAGAGTTAAAGCGGGTTTGAAATCATTTTTAAAAGTCAGACAACTGTGCTCGGCGAGCAACAGCTGATAGTATGGTTGAAACAATTTCGCAGCTGGAGACGCACTGGCGTTGTGATCATTGTTCAAAAGTTCAAAACGTGATTGCTTCCTCAATCGCGTCTTTCGCTATTGCCAGGAAAGTCCGGATTGCGCGTACTTTTGTTTTTTTAATATGATTTCGGTGTTTCTTGTCGTGGGGATCGTGGTGAAATCACTGCCACTGAACTATCACGTAGAGGCTATCATGTTGAATTGTGTCACGGGTGCGAGCTGACGCGGTTAACTCCAGGCCATTGGCCCGATTATAGGGCTAATTCCTCAGGTTGCAACATCTCCAATGAGCATTCTGTCCCGATAATGACTGAATCAACAATTTGAAGCCTTAGATTCTAATTGTATCGTTGTTCTGTGGGTCTCTGTGTGGGCTGTGTTTGCCTGCTCTGCCACACGTTCACCAAGAGCTCGTTTGTCTTGGACTTTGGTAAAAGCAACACGAACCGATCTTCAGCGAGTCCAACGTTGTGTATGATTTCTTTGTATTTTTTTATCTCGTGTGTGTGTTTTTCATCAGAACTCCTCGAAATCGCGAGAGTTTGCCAGAACTACCTCCACCAACGCAGCACATGGACTTAACACCAACGGAAAGTGAAGCTTTAACTCCAGTAGAAGCGGTCATGCGAAGCGAAATCGCGGCAACAGTTATCGGTAATGTTATTTGCTCGATTTGCTTCTGGTTGCTTACATTGCGTGTGGTTGAAATTTGGGTATCAGGGACTATTTTGCAATAGCACATAATTTTTAAGTTAACCTTGTGAGCATATGTCCCATCCTCATGAGTACGTTATTTAAGACACGCGGAGTGAATATGCAGGACTTCGCAATAATCAATCAAAAGCTTTTTCATGATCCAATTTGCAATTGCTGGTGTTAGAAGCGGTTGTTGCGTAAACATCATATCGCCTGTCGTGGTACGAACTTCCCAACGCTTAAGCATCAGCAAAATGGTGGGAGGAAACTGGAAGTTGAGCATAATTTAATCAAAGTTAAGTTTCTGTCATGATCTGTGTCGTAGATAAAATCTTCAGCGATGACACTTGAGAGCGAATAGATTAGTTTCAATATCTAAAACACTTAATGCTCCTTGCCTTCCCCCAATGAAACTATGTTTACAACCATACACATAAAATGCGATCTCCTTGGACAAATTCCAGCATAAAATTTACGTAAAGCATGAGGGATTCGCGGATTCCAAGGATATGAGACTCAAGCGAACACCAAAAACATTCTTTCAGGTCATTGTTTCGCTTTCGATTGCGTCACGTAACTTCTGTTCTCGGAACCATATGACGCAATCGTGGCCTTGCGCCACTGTATGTACTATGTACGTTTGTTGACTTGAACACCAACTATTAATCTCACCGTAAAGACGATTATTACGCCGTCAAGTGTTGACCAAGCCTCATCGTGTGTGTGCAATGACATGAAACATAAAAGCTTTCAAAATGTGATAGATGTTTTTTGTTTCCAAACCCACCTCTTATGTTTTTCCTTCATTGACCCGCAACCAACGTTGGAGCTACTTCTTAAAGTACCATTGCAGCCAGGGGCGTAACAAGGGGGGCACAATTCTCCGGGCGCCGAATGACTACGCGGGACGCCGACAAGTCCCAACAATGTCACAGGTACTTTCTTCAATGCAGTACATTTGCTTCCGAAAGACCTCAGGTTCGAACATGGGGACGCCATACGTGCTTCTTGCCCTAGGCGCCAGCTAACCTCGTTACGCCCCTGGTTGCAACACAGTCCTTGCTGCTTTTATTAATTTTTTAGTTTCCCTGCACTAATGTGCCTGTCCGGCATTCTACTTTGAAGTAATTTGAGTGTTGCGCGCGAATGAGCAACAATGGAGTGATCGCAGCGCGTGATCTCTATTGTTGCTTGTTGCCACCATGTGAAACTGCGCGCGTGCCGCTCGGGCTTTCTGATCGCAACAGCAATTAGGCATGGTTTAATCAAGTTTTCTATCTCATTTTAAAAAATCCAACTAATACAGCGTGTTCTTATATTGGGAAGGACAAATTCTTAGAAAACCAACGAATATAATGAACTGGCTGAGTGGCTCAGTTGGTAGTGCACGCGCCATCAAAGCTGGTAAGCTACGTCATACCGAAATTTTGAAAACGGTACTTGCGGCCTGACCAGCCTCGTGCTCGGTACGAGTGGGTTGGTGCGAGAAAACAGTTCACGCGCGATGCTGCCATTGGCTCGCCACCATTGCAACATTCACTGCGAAAGTATAAGTTGCGTGACCCACGGCGCAAGCAAGCGGAAATGGGCAACATCTCTGTTTCGCAGGACGAAAGGAGCAGAGAAACCGAGTATAAACGAAACTGAACTGAACTGAACTTATATAACGAACATCCGAAGCATGCATGTATGTTGATGACTAAAGGCAATAGAATCTGCTTTCAGCTCTTTCGCCTTTGAAAAAATGTTCTTCATTGTCTACTATTTTCAGGCATGGGTTACGACGTTTCGCTGGTGCGTGATGTCATTCAAAGAAGCATCGAACAACACGAAGAAGAACATCAATCAACAACTGCTTTGTTAGAGGCAGTCAGGGAGGCTGAGAGGTGAGGCAGTCACGTGAATGTTATGAATTTCCGAGTGCTGGCTGCGGCTGAAAAGTTTGCCAGATGATGTCGGGTGATGGAAACATCGATCAAGGTTTCATGCACGCTGTCGTCGAACCGGACAATTCGCCGAATTCTAAAGTTTTTCTTGTTCCAGTTGTCATGACACCAGCGAAAGCAGAACTCCAGAGCCGCAGACTGGGGGCAACTCTCCGGCTGCTTTTTCTTTCAACGAGGAAGTCGTGGATGAGGAGGAAAACCAGGAAGGTATTTACGAAAGCAGCGTCGACTCCGGCAATCCTAATCCTCAGTCATTTTTGTTCTCGTCCACCTCCAACGACCTCGACGCCGGACCACCGGTTCCGGTAAGGATTCTTTTTCTTTGTAAGAAGAACCTTATCAAACCTTAAGTCAAATTGTTTTATGGCACTTCTGTCTCGTCGGTCTCCGGCGAGCAGTTGATTTTGATGAAAATCGTTTCTTGCCCATTGATTGGCTCACAGTTGTGGGCGTCGGAAGGATTTTTTCCATGGGGGTAATAGTGGAACTTTACAGAGGGGGACAAAAAGTATTTTTTTCCAGGGCGGGACAACAGTGGTACAGTGCCATTTTACCGATTAGAGACTACAACAAAAATATTTTTTCTACTGACAATTTAATAAGAAAATATCAAAATCAAGGGTCCAAGTTCCCCTGCCATCTTTTTCGACGCCCATTTTCACAGATGCTGCAGGTGGCGCTTCGCTGCGCAGCGAAATACAGTCATTGACTCCGCTTGAAAACTGGTCATTTAATTTTTCCTGAGCCCCTGGGCCGCCCTCGTCAAGATCAAACCCTTAAGCTGTACAAGTGACCCCCGCCTGTGACCCCCGCCTGTGACCCCCGCCTAGCGATGATTCACCATCTGATGCACATCATGTAAACTTGCTGGTCAAGTCTCTTGCAAGCGTCAATTTCATTGGAAGTATCTCGACCGAGCTTTAAATGTTTCTGAAGATATTCTATCGACTTCTTCCGAGGGCGAATGAGTGATTGCGGACAATGACTAACGAGCGGCCAGAGAAGCGGAAAACTTTTGTGCAAAAGCAGTAGCTTGGGCCCGGTTCCCCTTAAGATTCAGGTGCGCTTGTTTTATGCTTTGCTCTTAACTCGTGTGGGTCAGTGACCTTTAAGTGCGTGTTCAGCCTCCTCAACGGCTCATACCTTCCTGAGTGGCTGATAAAATTTCCCAAGTGTTTGAATACATACGAGTACTTTTGTCGCTTGATTACCGAGATGTGTCGAGATTATCTCGTTTTACTATTGCATTGGTTATTTTCAGTGAATAATTTTGCTCTTGGTCGCCATAAAACAACAACCGGTGGGTTGCAACATTACTGGAATGAGCGAGCGAACGTCGTAAACAACCAGCACTTTTTCAAGATTTAACTTTTTTTGTGTTCCTCTTGCTTGCAAAACGATTGCTGGCTCCATAAACATAAACGCAATCCAGCTGGCTTGTGATTTAGTTACAGTGATAAAGTTTCGCAGTCGACAATGCTTCAAATGAACGTGGTCATAGCGCTTTTCCACTATTATTCCTGTGCTTCGAAGCAGACGATGGCTTCTGAAAGTTTCTTTTTTCCCCATTAAGCGTTTAAAAAATCTGATCTAAAGCGAACATAACCCAGGGGTGGATCTAGGAGGGGCGATTGCGGCGACCCCCCTAAAACCTACGTTTACATTATTCACCATGATTTTTAACAATTCGCGATTTGAGGCCATTTTGCCGTCCATTGTTTTGTCACAGCAGTGTTGTGAAGTATACTTCATCTCACTTCCAGTAATGAACCCGCGAATGAGACATGACCACCAAATATTCCTGAAATCGTCCCCCCCAACCTTACTGGCTGGACTCCGCCTTTGCCATAACTGCCTCTATTTGTGCTTTCGCCAGACATCAAACAGCATTACTGAGTACGAGACAATCTCCTCTCCACTTTCTGAACCGAGAGAAAGCGGCGAAGAACTCAAACGGCGTTTGAAAAAGAAGTTGCAAGATCTCAAAGATGAACGAATATGCAAGGTTTGTTTTTAACCAAAGCTGTTTCATCATAGTGCCATAATCTTCTGTTTATTTCATGAACTAGTAATTCTGATAAACGTACAATGTGCGCCATTTTGATTACAATGAATTGTAGAAGGAATAAAAATAGTTCATTTCGTTTTCAACATATTACATTTTGCAGGTCTGTCTGGACAGAGAAGCAGACATGGTCTTCATACCATGCGGCCACATATGCTGTTGTTTGGAATGTACAAAAGCTCTGAGGGTGTGTCCGATTTGTAGGAAGAAGATCGAAAAGGCAGTGAGGACGTATACTTCTTGACCAAAACGATGGAGTCGGATACCATGAAACGGTCACCAAACATGCCAGGAATGAAGAGTTGGTGACATTTACTGCACTAGTATAAACTCCGACTCCACTGCTTTGGTCGAAAGTAAAAATGACGCGAACGCATTTGTTAAAGGAAGACGCTAACAGTCGTTTCGTCCGCGGATTAATGACGTAAATTGTAAACAAGACATCGCGAAGATCAAAGAAAAAAAAACTACTGGAAAAAGATGAATCTCAATAAAACCATCACGTTACGAGGTTTCTTTGTTCTCTTTGCAATGGAATGTGCACATTTCAAACAAGTGATTATATTAAGCAGGGTGAATTCCCATGTTAATCTGTGTCATCGTTTCTTGTCCATATATTTGATTTTCTTTACGCATTACATAATGTAATTTCCTTATGAAAGTTTCAAAGCTAGTTCAGATTGTAAAGGGTTTGAGTCAGAACCACATTTTAGGGGTAAACCCCCTGCACCAGAACATGACCGAAAACGTGCTATAATACAATCGACAACAGCTGATTTCTGTCAAACCAAGGCCAGGACTACATAAAAATTTCCATAGCGATATGAAACCCGAGAATCTTTGTTGCATCATTAGGATAGGTATGTCGAAACTTGGCCCTTAATCGTTGTTTTTGACGGCGCATTGCACGTTAATGACGGAAGAGGAACTCCCGGATGGCCTGGGATGCGTTGAACATGCGTCACAAAGAAACCTTTGGGACCGAAAAATTCCAAGGGTCAGAACTGAAACTATCGAGTATGTTGAGGTCACATGTTTGCAGCAAGCTCTCGCGAACAAAGTGGAGATCACTCAAAACTTGCCTGGAGTGAGATTTGCGACTGCTGCCATGAGAACATAAGTGATATGTTGTACTGACTAACTCGATTTTTTTCAAACAAATGTAGCACTTAAATGCATTTTAATTTCTATTCATACCTTGTGTTTTTGTTCTGACAGCATGAGATTAATCGTTTGCATTTAATGAAGGTGTAGCGTGTTGTCATCTCAAAAGATATGTTGTGTTGTTCTTCCATGAGTGCAAAGTTCAAGTGCGCAACCTTATTTTGTATACTCTTGTAAACTTCTAGCTATTGTATTTTCAAACACGTTTTACCCATTGCACTCCACGCCTATGTCGGTTATGTTCTGTCTCATTGCGAAACAAGTGCGTAAGTCGTGATCAACGTGACGAAAGTTTCAAACATGAAAATTTACTCATGAAGCAACTTTAACTTGAAATTGTGCAAGAGCTGGCTCGTCAAAGGCGAGCGCGTTAACTGGAAAAATCAAGTGGTTTTTGAAAACAATTTGTATTTGAACGAAACGAACAAAATGTAGCCAATCGTTTCTTAAAACGATGCTGGTGTCTATATTGCAGGATGAGTCAGTAGGATGATAAAAGTTTTACGCTCACCTGTTGTAAAATAAAAACGACGCCAACATTTGAACCAGTAGTTAACATCTGAGCAAATGTCTTGTGCAAGCAATGCGATAAAACTCACCAACGCATGGATTGCGCGTAACGACTGTGACGTAGAGATGACAAGATAAAGCCAGTGAGGCAATAAATCTGCTATTATGTATAAGTAGACAGGATAGGAATAGTAGAAATTTAGTGAAGTCAACCTGCAAAAGCCAAGGAAAACTCAATCTACCACAAAGTCTATTCGCAACCCAGCGTTGCTTTGGATACTTTTGGGAAGCTTTCTCGTTACTAACGTATAAAAGTAGGCTTCAGAAGCGTCAAACGGAGCAATTTACCTTTTCACCAATTCTTCCGGTACCTAAACTCCAATGCGTGTTTCGCAAAAGCACTTTGCTAACATTGGCTTTTGTGTAGTGCAGTGTGTTGAGCATGCGCTATACTAATGCGCGACTGTCGATGTCTCCTGCTCAGCGTTAATGGTTAGTGTACTCACGACGGCACTTCCATGCTGCATAGGGTTAGAAAAAAGGCTTTGCTGGATCATTTTTTTTGTAAATCCCACACCCAGTATTGTTACATGGCGGATCCTCCGATATTTTTTCCAAGTTACACATGGCAGCATTAAGTTATGAATGGACTTTATAGTGAACTGATTGTATTTTATTTCGTTTTATTCAGATTGCTTCTGTTAAATTTCTGACATTCCTATAGAAGACCCTTTCAACTGCACACTCTACCCGGTTTTATTGCATTCTCGGCCGTTTTGTTGTTGTCGCTACGTTACAGCAATTACGCGCAAGCTTTTCGTGTTGGTGGATTTACTGTCATTCTGCCCAGACCAACGCCTGGTATTACCTGTTTGAAATGTCAGCGATGTTACAAGCTTTATGCCAAGCAGAGTTCTAAAGTTTCATGTTTGTTCTGCCTTTCTAAAATGCGGTGGGAATTCATCAACATGTCACATTTATTGGTCTTCTACGACGGAACTGGTATCGCATGGTTACGTCTGGAGAATTGCCTTGGTTCAAAGAGATCTTAAACACCGTGTTTGATGTGTTTAGTTCGTCTGAACTTGCCTGGTTCTTCAGTAGAGCACAGCGTTATGTCGTCGCTCCGTGCATTTGCGTTGCATAATTCTTTTTAACAGGCTCGACTCTCAAAAGATTCTTTCGCACATGTATATTCCAGACTTTCAATCCAGCTGATACGCTGTATTTTCTTGTTCAAATCGCTTGTGTAATTTACGTTTTTGTACAATTTGCACTAAACATGCCATAGAGATATTGCCTAACGTTGCACGATTTCACGAATTAAATGAAGCGAACCACGAACAGCTGCGTCGCTCCTTTCGTCCGACGCCAAAGGTGACAGGCCGTCGCATCTTCCACTGGCAGTGTAGCGTGAAGTATTGCACTATTCATTCTGTATTCGGCGTTATTAATGAATTTGCTAACCCATATAACCTGTATTACAGGTAAAACACCACTACCACGACGCTTAACTTCATTTCATGAAGTGCAAAAAGTTGATTTGAAACCAAATAGGTCATTTGTTTTGATTCGGTTTTATGCAAGTTGAAAGATGCCGCGGTGGAAAGTATTTTAAATAGCACATAATTTTCTGCAGAGTATTTATCGAAGGAAGTTTTTTTCTAGCAAAGAATCAGCGGATGTTATGTTGCAACAGAGCAGAAAATATAAGTAGCCTGCGAAGTGGGCATCCTTAGCTCAGCCAGGTGCACGAAAGAAGAAAAAGATTGAAACCCACTAGCGATAAAGGTGTAACGTCTGTGTGAACAGACTTAAAATCCTGCATAGAATCGATCCAACGACACACATTGTATACCACTGGCACAATTGCGAACCACCAATTTTGATTTTCAGCATATTGTTTTCATTTTCAGCATCTTTTACTTATTTTTATTGTTATGATCAGACTTTGAGGCATAATGTCCGACTCCGACCTTTCCAAAGTGTCCAACACCAACTCCTTAACAAATCGTTTTCTGTTGCTGCACAAGTGATAAAATCAAATCAACGAAAACTTTTGGCGAAAGTGTCTGATTCATGTTCACTACGTATAGTTTTCAAACGCAATTTGCTGTCCAGACGAGGCACTGTTCTAGTACATTCTACGCAGCTAAATGTACATGCGTCTCTTTAAAAGCTCAAACATTGGCAATGATCTTTAGAATGTGGAAGTGCGCTGAGAAATTACTTTTTAAATGGTATCTAAACATTTAAATCAGTCACATCAACGTTTTTTTGTAACTGAAGAATAAATTGATTAAAAATATGTTGAAAGCAAGACTTCCTTCAAGCATATTGCCGCCAATGATCCAGCGACCATTTATTATTTCCGCTTGCTGTAGTCACTGGGTCGACTGAAGTAACTTTATGGTGATTCCCCTAGCTTAGGAGAATTGCACGTGCGTTTGATGTTGTCAGACCTATTCACCCAGCCAGTGCTTGTATTTGTGACTACAAGTCGAGCGAGGTCAAACATACCAAACTGACTACGTGTTTGCGATTCTTGATTCACAGCACATACCAAGTTACGCGTGGATCGCGCAACTTTCCCGGATTTGTTTTTGCACGATGCGATGCGCTTAATCACTCAATGCCGTAAACAGCATGATGTAAGGGCAAAGAAATCTGTTTTGCTAGACTGATATATATTTGCTATGGCACTGCACATTTTTCTTTTAGAAAATCGCAAATTACTAAGCCAATATTATTGCAACTCATTCGAAAATTACTGAAAACTGATTACGAAACTAATTTCTCAAGAAGAATGTGCACAACCATACCACTTTTTGTTCGGAACAGCAACGTTTTCAATTAAAAAGCATGCAAGGCAAAAAATGATGTTGTGTTGATAAGATGAAAATTCATTTCAAATCGCGTTTGTTGCAGAAATCAGTTGCTTGAAACGCATCATTGATCATGCAAAAATGGATATTGAAACCATCGCAGTCAAATCAGCAATTTGGTCGGTCTCTGTTCTAAAAAACTTTCCCATTCTTAGAATGATACTACGTGATTTCATGGAATTAGAGCTGCAAAACAGGTTAAGCAGATGCACTTTCGTAAAAACAAAAGTCATGTATTTATTACCCATTTTTTGAATTTCTGCGCAGAAATATTGCAATGTAATAATTTGTGTAGCCCACATACTAGTCCTGACTGGCTGAGAGCAGTCGGTTGATCACGCGCCACCAAAGCTGGTAGGCTGGGTTCGATTCCCAGTCGGGTCATAACGAAGACTTGGAAAACGGTATTCGAGTTGTACAAGTTCGCTCTGGCTATATATTTCTCATCCTTTCAAATATTGCGGCTCCCAATCGCCAACCAACAGCAATTTATCGAATAAATTTACGCATAATAAAAATTAAACAAACAGCAGCACCCCTGAGGGTTTCAGGTGACACACCATTGCCCGAGATGGTGCAATACATTCACGCTACACGGTGACAGGAAAGATTTACGACACCAAGCGTGAGGATCGACCACGTTCTTCATATTTTGATGAAGTTTATTTACGTTGTAGTTTTGCTAGCATGCAAAGCAACGCTGAACATATTCGAGGAAAACGGCTTTGTCATGCTGAAATATGTAATGTTGATAGCAGTCGCAAAGCGGATGTTTGATAAAAGGTAAGCCAAGAGATTTGAGGATTGTGCGTCGAAAACGTAATTTATTTCTCATCGGTGAGTTCAATTGAAAAACGGTTATGTTACGAGAAGTGATGTTAAATTGTTCTTGGTCGTTTTCGGGCCCGGTGCTGTCGACGCTCTTGTGTGTAACCTACGTGCTGCGTGTGGTTTGATCAATATGATCGGCTGCCAATCTGTTCAAATGTTCGAATGGTTTCTGCTCTTGCGTCGTTTCTGTGCTTTTTGTTAAGACAAGCGAAAAAGCAAGAAACATTCAGGAAAGGTGGTTGGTTGCTATACTGTACAGCTTTTCAATGAGACTAATTGTGCTGCCTGCTTCCATACTGCGTAAACACATCGTAAAGATGCAAAAATTAGCAAAAATGACCACGACGTCTTCCGTTTATGCTTGTTTTTAGCCCAATCCGCTCATAGCGGAAGACTGAAAAAGCCACGATTTTCAAGGAGACAGCATTGCACGGAAAAGAGATTGAGTAGAGCAAAGGAAATTGTTTTTTCACAAATAAACTTGTTTTCAACAACACTTACAACTCCGTAATTCCGAATCGCCTGCTAAATATTTTTCTTCATTTGGATCAATCGAAAAATAGACCAAAAATGAAGATTAAGTACCGATCGCCCATGCATTTCGATACGCAGAACGCTCAACTTGGGACCAAACATGGAGTCCATTGTCGCTTAACAATGGGACTTATGATTGGCACAACTTGTCTTTATAGTAACTTTGATGTGGCGTGTTGACGAATTTCCATCACGTTTAACGGCAGAAGCGTAGTTTCAAGATGCTGATCCATTTTTGTAAAACCGATTCTCAATTCTTGGCATTTCTTTAAGTCTAGCCCTTGAATTGGAAAACATTATGTTGTTTCATAAATATTTTTTCTGTAACAGCCTACACAAGAAAGCTACCCAAGAAATGCAAAAAAATTTACAAAAAATACAAAAAGCAACACAAGAAATACACAAAAATCAACAACCTATACACAACATCTTTTGTATCAACTTTAAACAAATGACAGCGTCACCGTCTGAAAGTATTAAAAACGTTTAAAGTGAAATACCACTAAAACCAGGTTTAATCTGGATTGACGTTGCCTTAATACACCGTCATAGAAACTATGGGCATAAAAAACTGTGATTTTTAAAGCTAAGTAACAAGATTTTGACACTAAGTAATTTAGAGGCACAGGTTGGCAAAGAGTGGTAAAGAATTGCCTTTTACTTTAGGAAAAAAAGGCACCAACAAAACATCACAACATAAGAACTAGGATATACAATAACCGGAACGCAAAACATTGATTACAAGACAAGTCTTAATGGTGCATTACGCGAAAAGTAAATAACATTCATTTTTATGGTGTTTTGAAGACCTGGCGCGAGCTTTCGCATACATCAGAGTCATGCATGGATTGCATTGTAGGAAAAATAAAGGAAAAAAGTAAATAAACGCCAGTAAAAATCGAACTTTTTATAATGGTTATAAAAAATGTGCAGAGTCTTCTGGTTGCGATTCTTCAGACACACATGACGGCAGCAGGATTTGTACTATTTTATGGTAAACGCAAGGAGATGCCACCCGAACAGATTACCTAAGCGATACCAGAGTCCTTTAAACTCTTGGCATCGATTCTGGAAGTGACAATCCGTTTCAGCAAGGCCGAAGCAAGCAAATGCAACCCTGCCGCAAAAACGGATTATCCAGTGTTTAGAGGAAATCACTTGGATTTACTGTACGGGGACTTTCGTCAATTTTTGAGCAACTAACACCCACGTTGCAACGTAGAACATTTGGTTATGACGATTAATTTCTGTGATTCGTTGATTTTTTCAGGAAAATAGTCGAGTAGGCCACACATGCTTCAATTTTCAGCGTATTTTCACAAGCAGCATCTTTACTTCATCACTAACAACGTGTCTTAACGAAATTTACCACTAGCAACATAGTGTCGGTAGCGCAAAACAACTTCATAAAGCCGCTTCAAAACATCCAACGCCAACACAGGTTTCAAAATATTCTCAAAATTCCTCCATAACCAGCCGAAGATGATCTCGTAGCACCTTGGGAATACTCCTTGTCATTCATGCTCATACGCTCTTCACCTGATGGAAATGTTTGCGCTTACATATCGCACTCACGAGAAGGAAGCACTAAACAAGATCTTAACGAGTATAATACATTTAAGTAATCACAAAATTGTCAACAAAGTTTTGCACCGCTGCGACGACGTAAACTGAAATTTTGAAATAATGGTGGAAGTGGCTGCATAGTTTCTTTTGAGAAAGGCATGTTTCAGTAGTCTCCAATGCAAAGTTGGGTACATGGATAAAAACACTGGATTACGCTTAGTAGTTGAAAGAAGGCAACTGAATAGTAAAGAACAATTTAAGCAAAAAAGAAGCGCTTTCATGAACAATTTGGCACGGTAAGGGAGCAGAAGTTATGATTGGGTAAGAGACAACCGAGTAAATCGCAATTTTTCGACGTAAGTCATAACTGCACAATCGAATGGGGCCTTCCATGGTGACGAGCGAGAATTCGAATCGAGTTAAGGGGAAACGAATCCGCAAATAACGACCAATGGTTGATACCATCATTTGAAAGTTGCTGCTCCGGTTTGCCACCTTGTGACGGAGCAACTTTTGCAAGAGCATTAAAAATGAGATCTTCAACTTCCGATCCGCAAAGCGGGAAGGCTATGTTCATCCCGTTGAACTTATTGTCTAAAGTGAAAAAAGGTTGATCTTTCCTTAAACGAAACGCACATCTTGATGATTTATTCCTTTGCAATCATTTTCAGCAAACTGCAGCTTCTTCGCTTTCCTCGCAATGTTCTTGTGCGTATCGGTTGATGCCTTTTTCAAAAGCTTATCCCATTAAGCCACTCGTCCAAATGTTAGTTTTGCTCCTTTGCGTAACTACATTCGCATGATCCTTCTCCACTGACCGGCACTGCGGAGCCCGAGTGTTGGTAACAATAATGTTTGTAAAATTAGGTGAAGGTGTAAAGTTCAACTTCAAAAGGATAAGTCTCCGCTGGCTGCTATGACTTGTGAAAGCACACAACCCACTCTCAATACAACAGCCCAGTACGGTGCGTTTGTACTAGAGTTCATTCAAAGCTTCGCAGAAACAATCCACGATGATCACGTAAGAGCTGCAGAGGGTCGAATTACATTTGCAAGAGCGCCGTGTGATATTGTAGCGTGTGTAGAGAGAAGGTCATGGTGTTTTACAAACCTTCACGGCAACAGGGAGTTCAACGCTAATTCACCTGCGTAGATAACAACAACAATGATGATAGTAATCCCTGGCAACCACATAGATGCCGCCACAAGCACAGCAAACAAAGCATGTTCACAAGTCAAGCCGATACTCTCACAGCTGAGTTCTGTGCAAGCATCACTGCCACTCCGACCTAACCGAGCAGCACAACGGACGCCTAACTCTAACACGGCGAACAAAGAACTGCACATGACGTTGCGAGTAAAGCAACCAGGCGACGATGCTCCGCTCCCGGCTTTCACGGGAGTGCGCTTCATCAACTGATTAAGCGAAGTGGTTTGAGGGGGTGAGCGATTGGTCGACCGTGTCAACGAGTTAAAATCATTCATGGCAATTACGTCTTCGCGTGAATTTTTTCAGGTTTTGGGGATCGTTTGTGGGGTCCAGCACCCCAACTTTGGTCATGAAGTATACGTCCGCACAGCCTTCTCGATCTTCCTTCTGCAAATCGGACACATCCTCAGAGCTTTTGTACATTCCAAACAACAGGAGATGTGGCCGCATGGTATGAAGACCATGTCTGCTTCTCTGTCCAAGCAAACCTGTGAAATGTAAACGTGTTAACAAACCAGTGAGAAACTTCGATGCTTTCTTATAGAAGTGCAAACATGAAAACCAAAATCAGAAGCCCAAACACACATGCTCCAATAATCATGAAAAGCACACTGCCGCGCGGGGAAGACAGCTATCATGATGTAATGATGTTCGAGAATGATGCAATAATGATGGTAATAATGATGTGATAATTACAACCATAATAATATGATAATAAAATCGATAATGATGTAATAATAAACCGGCCTCGGTTCAACTTTACAAACCTTGCAAGTTCGCTCCTCTTTTAAATTTTGTAGTTTCTTTTTCAGTCGTCTTTTTAATTCCACTTCGGTTTCCTTCGTCTCAGAAGATGATCCTTTTTCGGTGTTGTTCGGATGTGTCGACGTCTGATGTCAACAAAACATGACGTCACAAAGAGAAAACACGTGTTGGTAATTTAAGTGTTTTCATGACTAATCGAAACTAAGGTTCGCGACAAGTTAAAAAGATCCAAGACAAAAACATGGAGCTCCGTGAAAAACAACGAATCCATGTTGTGCTGGGCAGAGGCAGGGGGATGCCCCGACCTGAAAACCCAAACACAAATTTACAACGAAGCTCTCGTTTTTTAGGAATTGGGCCTGAAACTATAAAGAAATCTGTCAATCACAAAAAAATCGAAAAACGAAATCACAATAATGCAGTTCTCTAAAACTTGCTTGGATTTTTTCAGCACCTCCCTTGTAATGTGGGTCGTGCGCCTCTGACCTTCAGGGCATGTAAATTAGTAAAAACGACAGAAGCCGGCCTGATTGGTGAGCATTATAGGAAAAAGTAACCTTGCCGCTGTCTAACATGAAATAACACAAACACAGAGTGACTGCAAACTGCTGCTGACTTTCAAACAATTAGTCTAAATTTGAATCAGGCATAGGTACAGTGAAAAAACTCACTTGTTCTTGCAAAAATGTGGAGGACACAGAAATTGTTGAGTTTGTTGGTGAGGCAACAAAGATAGCCGGAGACGCGTGATTGTTAGCAACGTTGGATATTTGATTTAAGCGCGGTTGAGGTCCAGTCGCCGTCATCTCAGTGTGATAAACCTAGTTCAGCAAAAATGTCATGAGAATTGACAAACACTGAATTCTTTTATGCTGAAAAAGAGCTTTAGGAATAAATGGGAGAAAGCGCCATCCGGCTTTGCGAGATGCTGTCGTCAACAAAAGTTTATAATCTTTCTCAAGTGGTTTGGAAATTTTTTCTTGGAATTGTTAACTTGGAAATTTTTTCTTATGTGGTTTGACAATGAGATCGATACCACTTACAAATACAATCAGACCTGTTTGTCCGAAATCCGATCAACCAGAATCCCCGCTATCCGAAACAAAGTGCTAGTAACAGATTTCTCCCAACGCATTTCAACCCTTTAATCCGGAAACCTTGCTGTCCGACACCGACTCGGACATTTAGGAACGACTCGGAGATTTAGGAAGGGTGAAAGTCAATTTTCTACGCACAATGAATGCAACAGTGGCAGACCCTGCAGGACGCAGTTATAGGCCTCCTGTACAGTTTTTTTCGCGTTTAAATCTCATTCTGAATGCATACTTTCTTATGTATACGGATCTGCTAATAAACAAAAACAACTATGAGAGTTTCATTTTGTCATGTTTCACATGCAGTCTACATATTTCCTTGTAATTTGTTTCTGTTTCCCCTTTGAACGTTCGCTTAGGCCAGACCCGTAGCCTAGGTCTAAAGGTTTGGGGGGTCACAAAACATTTTTAGGGGGTCAAGACTTCTGTTTTTATTATATTTTTAAACAAAAAAATTTCTTGGCAAAACCAAAATTGGAGGAGCTTAAATAAATTTAGGGGGGATTGCCCCCGAATGCCCCCGTGGCTACAGGCCTGGTTCCGATTTCCCGGATACCTCGCTAAACCGACATTATCAGACGAAACAAAGTAGTTTGGATAAACGAGGTCTGGCTGCAGTTACCGTATTTTCGGGACCATAAGGCGCAGTATCAAAATTTGAAGGCTGGCTGTTCTTTTTTCATACATAAAACGCACCGGATTATAAGGCGCATTCAATGAAGCAAAACTGAGGTAAGTTAAACTGTATTCAACTCGTTCCCAATAACTCCTGAGTGCCGGAGTCGCCACTGGGAATTCAGTCTGTCGTTACATACGAGGGAGTTTAATCTGTCACACACACCTAATCCGCTAGACACGAATAGAATAAAATAAAAGTTGTACGCGTGTTTGATTCGGCGTGCGCCAATGTAGTCAGGAGCCTCGCCGAGTTATACTATCTGTGGTACGTGCTAGCTACTCTCCTGTGCTGCTCATTGCAATTGTTGTTGGTTTATTACATCTGTTCACAAAAAATCGCAACTAGCAATTAAATAAATAGCACCATTTACCACATAAAACTGGTTCTAGATGGGAAAGCACAGTCAGATTCATACATTAGGCGCACCGCATTATAAGGCGCACTTTTGATTTTTGAGAAAATCAAAGGATTTTAAGTGCGCCTTATGGTCCGAAAAATACGGTAGTTGCCCTGATTTGTTCGCAGGCAATCATCTGCTTACCGCGCACGCAAAAACCTGAGAGTGAATGTTACGTCATAGAGTAGTTTATGGGGTCAATTGTGGAGTGGTATGAGTATTGTGCATTTGTACACTGCTTGATGCAATCGGAGGGCTGCGCATCGGAAGGAAGAGCACAGAGAATTTGCGTTAATTAATCAGAGACGAAGTAGCAACTTGGGTTTCCGAAATTTAGTAAATTTGTAAAATTCCTCGGTCGATTTCTAGTCTTAAGAAAAAATGTAGTTTTATGATCAAAAGCTGACAGACTCCTTTGTCCAGGCTGGGTCCGTCCCCCTGGCCTGAGGGGGTTAAATCTTCAATAACAATTTAAAAATCGTTCAACTGAGTCAAATCGAATCGAAGTCCTTAACGACAGACGCGTTTGTACAGCTTCCATAACTTGAAACATCACCATTATAGACGCGAGAGCGTAACATCCTTGTGCTAGTTACTCGTTTGATGGAAGCGCGCAGTCGTTTCAGGCAGTGACATCGAAATTCCGACAAACTGCTTTTTCTAGAGCGTCAGTCCCAGTCACAGTCACAGCATTCGACTGCAGCTCCACATGCGGGGCAAGGTATCTGCAAAAGTCCACTACACCATTGCTTATCAACCAGGCATGCCATCATTTTCTACGGGTGTATGGCGTTGTACCGATTGTGCCTCCTTCGTAGGGTTGCATTACGTTCCTGCTCTTCTATATCAGTTACATTATTGTCTCGCATGTAATATTCATTTCTCTCGATTAACTTTTACAAGTGTAACAAACACGTATCTAGTTTCAAGGATCGATTAAGTATTATTCGACTATGAAATCTACGCTGTGGACCGCACACACCTTCATAAACGACAAGTTTTACTCAGGTTTCTTAGTAAATGGACTTATTGTGCTGCAATCATATATGCTCCAACAAACAAAAAAACAAATTTAAAACTTTTGCTAATTGCACTGATTTGTGGGTAATGCTTCTCAGCATTTCTGAATATCATTATCTTAGTAAAAAAGGGGTTTCCGTTCTTGTTACCATGTAAACGACATGCTTTAGCAAGCAAATTTTTTCTTTCCTTCATGAAATTAAATGCAAGAGAAACCCTCAAGGTTGTTGGTATACTTGAAAGCGGGGCACATGAAACTATGTCAAAACCACGTTCTTCACAACTTCCTGATGAAAATCAGCAGCATCTGTGGCGTTCGTTCAACGAGATGTGTTTGCTTTCGGTTACATTGTGCACTGCCAACACTTATCGTTTTGCAGTTGTAGATATCACAAAGTAGACACAAACAAAAACTTTAAATCGGAAACAAAATTGATGTAGGGTATTCACACACTCAAACTAGTTACACGACTGCGCTGTATAAATTTTTCGAAAAGCAAAGCAGGTTGTGTATCACCAAAACACAAGGTTGGTAAGCACTGGGACTGCACCTGGGACTGCACCCCGCGGGGATTATTATTCAAAACAAGTGCGTTCACAACGATTGACCCGAGGGCAAAGAGCGCCAAGGACGTAAAGATTTCCATGGATACAAAACGCAGGTACTACCGTAACTGATGGCTCTGCGCTGTTGACTGACGATGCAGGGAAGCCTGGAAGGGACAACGCAGAAGGCGGGTCCGGGTTGCCGGAGTCCACGCTGTTGTATATATCTTCGTGGTTATCATTGTCTTCAATGGGATCGTCGTGGAACGAAAATGGAGTTGGAGAATAAACATCCATTGGTTGCTCCGGGATTCCGTTGACATCGATGTCTCTAGCACTGTCAACAAGTGCGAAAAAATCGAATGCTTTAGTAAGTGCATATTTGTTAAAAATCTTGCAAGCCTAACGTTGAGGAGGGGCATCAGTAAAAAAAACTAATGGAGAGAAAGTTTGGTATTTCATCTGTCAAAAGTCGACTTGAAGTTTCCGGCGAGTAGCGAGGTTGTAAAAAACACTAAAAACCAAGCAGCCAAGCCTTTAAAGTGACTCAGAAGATAATTATCAAAATGTTCGTTTCGAGGTTTAAGTTGTAAATATATCCATCCTTTTCCGTAACCGCTTGTCGAAGTTCGAGGTGTTTGCAAGGTGTCTTCTGGTTTTCTCTCAGTGCAAATGCTAGAGTTTCACGAGCCAGGGAACTTCAAGCGCAATGCGCGTATTTTGCATCATACATTCGTTGCATGTGTGTGAAGATGTCACATCGGAATGTCATTACGCAGCTTTCAATACGGTTGAAAACACATGAACAATAATAAAAAAAACAATACAAGTATCTAAGCAACAAGAGGATCGTATAACACACTGAGTTTCCATCACTTGAACTATAACCGAAAGCTTAAACCTGACCAGTCTGCACACATATACCGGCCGTTGCCAAAATCAAGAAAAGGGTCACTGGGCGTTCACCTCTCAGCCTCCCTCACTGCCTCTAACAAAGCAGTTGTTGATTGATGTTCTGTTCCGTGTTGTTCGATGCTTCTTTGAATGACATCACGCACCAGCGAAACGTCGTAACCCATGCCTGAAAATGCAAAGCAGTGCATAGCGATCTTTTTTCAAATATTAAGTTATTTTGTCAAATATACAATAAGAATATTATGATTAACTGTTCAATGTAGATTTTCTTTCTTAAGTCACAAGACCGTCTGAGGAAAATCAAACAGCAACAATTCGGACGAGAATGGCAACCAGGTTCAGAGCTTATTGGTTACTGGAGCACCGTACCCTATATCAAAATTATTTTCCCTTGTGACACGAATATCTCCGGCCTCATGTTACACTGCAATTACTAGTTTTGTGGCTTGCGCTTGGTACGCCCCGTGTAACTGGCGAACCGCGTTGAGACATTTGATTTGGTATGGATTGGCAACAGCGTTGCGGCAGGTCACGTTGCGTATTTTATTTATGGTATTTGTTTCTCTTCTTTCAAGGTGTACCGTTCCGCACAGCAGTGAAAAAGCCGATAAGAATGTCCTAATTACATCACCGATCAAGGCTTCGCTCGGCCACGTGACACAACAGCTCTATGCATGTGACTTTAGGAAGGAAATTGCTCAACACCCTGTTGACGTATAAGGCTTAATCATTCAAACAGTAGCGCTGACCTGGAACCTATAGCTTGACTGAGCACGTGACTTGAATCACGCTCAGTCGTACGAAATGCATCTCGCTAACAAAACTGAGCACTGACGCAATCGCTTTGAAAAAACGAACTCAATATTGCTTAAGTTGTTGACTCGAAACACAAAGACACAAAATTGACAGCATGCAGGTGAGTTAAATAACGCCGAGTTGCTACAAAACGAAAACCCAACCATGAGAAGCATTAGCACAAGATCAGTATTAAAAAAAAACAACTGGTGGAAACCATTACGGCGCCATGTCTAAATTTCAACATAACCTTGTGCTGTAGTAACTGCGCCAATAAGTTTTAAGGAATAACGCCTGCATAAGTTATTTAGTTCAACTACTGGACGGTATTTTTGTTATCGGCCTTCAGCACATCCAGTTGCTTGCTTTCAGAAAATCATTTTCATGTTACAGGAGAGCATACTGTAACATCCACATTGTACATCGCAACAACGAAAGTAAGCTTCGAAACAGCAGGACATGACGCACGAGGTATTTGTAACTCACGCGCAAAGTATACTTGATTGCAAAATGCTTTGACTACTGTTCACGGAGACTGTCATAGCGCTGGGAATTCACTGTCGCGAATACCTCGGCAACCTTATCGGGAAAGTGGTACAAATGAATTACTAGTTGCTGAGCAATAATATTTTTAAAAATTGAGTCATTTCATTGAGTATCTTCACATTTTAGAGAATGTTGGTGAACATTTACTGATAAGAACTGTGATAAAAATCATCTAAAAGTTTTTAACGTTGTCATGACAAAAAACTTAGCTTGGCCGCACAGTCTTTCGAAGAAAGTTTCTTACTTTCAGCAACAGCATGGAAATATGGGTTCAAACGACGTTTGTGCTTTCAAGTGCAGAACTACACCTTAAACGTTTGCTGCGAAGTGTTAAAAGCAGAAAACATTCAAGAAACGTAGTGCATATGACAGCTGGAACGCAAGCATTAAACCCACCTAAAAAGTTAAGACTTTCGAAAACAACTGATAACAATCAAATCAATTCCAAGTAAAACTTAGTGAGAGAACACCAGACGTGCTCTCTCGGTAAGTTCTCTTGAACAATTACAGATTTTATTGACAACGTTATCTATGGAAAATATCCCCGAACAGTTGTGTCTTCTGTGAAACTGATTCAGAAAAATATTAACAACGGTTGCTATGGATCTAGCTTATTTGGGTTCATTTCTTTTCGTGGTCACAGTTGCCACAAATTATTTTTGTCATGTTCTATTCTCTGAAGTTGGAGAAGCCAATCAAATTTAAAGACAGCCTATTTCCACCCCTAAACAGTTTCCTTTTTTAGTGAAGAGAGGTGGACATCGTAATTCTCAGCCAGATAAATGTATACGGAGCTTAAACATTCTAAATCCTGTACGGTCATCGCAAACCGTGAACGCTGCCAATTGCTCAGTTCTCAGCATATCACGCACCTGTCTTCTAAACCGCTTAAAGCTGAGTTACTGAGTAAAAAATACGATATACGATTTTTGGGAGTGGGGTAAATGTTTAAAACCAATTACATGAGCAGTGGAGAGATGAATGACATTGAACAAATGTCAGTCAAAACCGCATTCCTGCAATGGTCAACGACCTAACTCCCGAACCATATGAACTTGCGCCACACATTCCCGATGGCAATAACGTAGGAAGACAACATTGAAAATTTTGAGCCAAAACACGTATCATATCACTGAGCGCATCGGTCACTTTCAGAAAGGTTAACTACACATGCAAGTAATTTTCCGGTGAGTTAAGCACTTACCGACCACAGTCGTCGCGATTTCTGTTTGCATGGCGGCTTCGATAGGATTTGTAGCCGTTCTTTGCGTCGCAGCACGGTCTAAACTTTGCTGCTGTAGTGACGGCGGAATCTGCGAACTTTCTTCACCACTGCGGGGTCTAAACGATGTAAAGCATGAAAGTAACAAAAGCAAATCGTAGATATAATTGGGAGAACTACTGCAGCAAAAATCAAACATCAAAATCCGTATTAATGGGTAAACCATTGCGTAGGAGGTTGGAGTGAATGAATGAAGTCAGATCAATTTCCAAGTACCGTTTCCAGGAAGCAAAAGCAACAAATCAACTTATATCGATTCACATGCACAAATGAATACGAAGTTTCAATTTCCCAGATAAATGTTTTGCACATATTGGGCGTGATGTTTGTAATGCACGTTCTGCCACGCAACGGGGCGATCGTTCAAAAAACGGGATCATGAAAGTATTTATATACAAACACACATTCAAAAGCAACTGTTGTTCCCGGCAGGGCCAGCCTTAAGCCGATGCAACCGATGCAGCTGCATTGGGCCCCGCACCATGATGTTTGGGAACATTGTTCATTTTTGCCAGATACACCTTGCGCTTGAGGATTCAGTAGAAACGCCATATAAATTTCATTGTTAACAAAGAACGCTCTCGTCAGAACTAGCAAATTTCCTCTCGAACGATAGCATACGTGCTCAATTCTCGTGTTAGTGCTGTATTGCATATTTGCGCTCTACCACGATCGTAACACGGTTGACTGAACACGATGACGTCATAAAATCACTGCTCAGAGAGCCCCGCGCTTAGGTCTTGCATTGGGCCCCGTATCTGCTAGGGCCGACCCTGGTTCCGGGCAGACAGCCATACTGTATCAAGGAGTAAGTATTTTGTTGAGCGACATGTTTCATTTTGTATAAACCCTGGTGCAAACTAACATAGGGCAGCAAAACGGAGTTGTCTGTTGAACAGACAGTTGAAGTTGAACAGATAACTACGTTTTGCTGCCCTATGTTAGTATGACCAATAGCACGCAGAAAGCTTTTACAAGTGTCAACAGTTAAAATTTTCTCATGGGTAAACCAGATGCTTTTAGCAATCACGATTTCAACGCTCCACCAGGCGCAAAACTACTGAGAGGAAAAACACCTATACTTGGTATTTTGAAAGATTCGTGATTGGGAGCTGTTTTTTGGTTATTATTCGAACATTGGCCGAACTTTTTTCGAAATGACCTAAAAAAACTAAGTCAATTCGGTCATAATGCCTTTTTCAGTCATTAAAAAAATTCCGTAATCGAAAAATTGGCAGATCCCTTCAAGCTATTTCGGACAAGTGACGGAAATGTCTCAGCGGAAAGGAAAACCCCGATTAGGAGTCCTGTCGGTGGAAAGTTCACCGATAAAATTATAGAGCGGCTTAGTAAATACGTGTTACACACTTCGTTTCGCCGAAGTTATGACTTTTTTGCTTGATATTTATGATTCCTGTTTCGAAACATCGTATGACATTTTTGTTCGATATTTACAATTCCTATTTTTAAACACCAATGATTTAGTTACGAGGTTTTCAAATAAACTCCGGAGATAGTTGGCACCATGTTCTAATTTCGCACTCCCTGATCAGCAGAGGTTGCTTTACTAATTCGATGAAATGTAGCGATTACATGTATGAACGGCGGCAGAACATGACTGCAATCTAGCGCAGCACAGCAGATGCATTGCATGGTTCGCTCAACGTGGAGGACGTTGTGAGAAAGGTTTATAATTTTGAAATTTCCCGACCGGTATTCCCGTCATCAAACCGGTTCAATCTACATCAAACCGGTTCAATCATCAGGGAGATTAACTCTCCTCTGACATTGATGATGCAAGCCATTTGGCTTCGTTTTACTGTTGCACATAACAGCATAACTTAGCTCGACTTTACAGAACTGCGTAGTTTTGTTCTCGTCAATTGTTACAAAGAGCAGCAGAGCAGACATAGATCAGTGTTTCAAAAATGTAGACACACCGAGAAGTAACCAAATCGTTTTACACAAGGAATCATAAAATGTCAGTATTTATTCTTCGTGGTTTACCATCTAATCACGGTTCATGCTTTTCTGATGACGCCCACGCAAAAACGTCATTATAGGTGAGGCGTGACGCAGTCACACGTGAATAGCACGCAATCGCTTTCAAGGCAAGCTATTTCCGCACCTAAAAATGCCACACCACAACACATACTTTTGTTTCCTGATGGTGCCTGCCAATTGAATGCGAAGTGCAGAAAATTGAACCCTTTCAAGGCCAAATGTCGTGCGCCCCCGCAAATTGTGATAAGAACAAGGTGCGTGGGCCAAACTGTCAAAGTCTCCGGGCGATGTGCGAACGAGCGCAAGAGATCGGTTGGCAAAAAAAGCTTGAGAAAACAAAATTTATAAAAAAGGAAACAAGACCTCTGTGTATGTCATCGCGCAACTACATCCGGGTTTGAGTGTGGGAAGTGACTCGAGGGAAGCATCACATGTGATTGTGCAGACTCTTGCCGTGCAGCTTAAATACGTAAATATTATATCGGCGCCTAATTTAAGTTCTTGCGTTTATGCTATTTACAGACTGCAGGCAAGAATCGCTGCTTGGTCCAAACTTCGGTGTTGTGGGATGTATGTCATCTTAACCAACGCCTCTTTGCTCCGCACTTCATGTGAATGTGCAAAGGAAAAACGATTGGCAGGGCGTGGAAAGTAGGTTTGCCCGCAACAGCGAAATAAAAGACATGAGTTAAAAGCCGAACATGGAGAGAAAATTAACCCAAGAGTGAATTGAGACAGCACGGCGCTTTCATTTACTCCAACTGACAGACAAGCTGTCACACTGACATTGAAGTAAACGATCTTGAAAGTTGTCATCAGCGTCTTATGGTTTGCGACACGGGGTGCGTTTAAGGCGGGTGTGGATTAAAAGTGGTAAAAATAGGGCAGGCGTGTCTCTAAGGCGTGAAAGGCAACTTAAGCCGAATTCGCAACAACCAAGGCAAATCTACCTTCACAGAATAAGTTAATGGACAAATTGCCGACACTTGATAGCTTTCTCCGCGACGCAAATCTTGAAACCAAAACCAACGTTTCGATTTCGTGACGCAAGCTCGTCTGCTACTATCAAACACCAAAGAACAAACCTGGCAGCATGACAGATGATTACTTGAATTTTACAGCTGAATGGAAGTTATTTTGGTTCTTTTTTTTGGATGCAAACTTTGCCTGACATTGCTCCCTGCAGGCGGCAGCCTTGATGGGGTGTATGTCGAGTAAAGTATCTTTTGCTGACGACAATTCATTTGGCTTCGTGAAAGAAGCAGAAACGCTCAGCGCATGTTTTGATTTCAAACCAAAACAGCAGCAAGCACTCGAAGGTCTTTGCACGAACTGAGCACCGGTTCACTTTAGTTTACAAACTGATGATGGACAAAACTTTTTCCGAAACTGCCACAATGCTGAATATTGATCGTCTCGGAGCATCTGCTTGATCGCGCACCCCTTCGTGCAAGCACAAACATAACCGCTGGTGACATCTCACATTGGCATTCTAGCACCGTCGCACAAAGACAGTATAAGCGTTTGTCGTCTCAGCTACTTTTACAGGAAAGTTGCGCGTATCACTTTCAGGGAATTAAGCCTCGCTGCGCATAGAATTAACATTCACTCACTGCTGTGCAGGTGCTGGTGCGTTTTGCAGATGACGTCGTAGTGGCGGTGGACGATTGATGTTCGGGAAACGCGCAACGACAGAGTGAACGAACTCCGGACCTCTTTGCTGGAGGAGGAACTCACAGGTCGGATACCATTTGGCGTGCTCTTCCCAGGGATCATCGTTTTGCCTCCAGTTCTGCAAACCCCCGTTGCAGTAGAAGCATTTCACGCGATCACGAACTCCTGGAGGAAGGAAAGGCTTCAGTGCAGTTCACTGGTAAAAACTAAATCCGAATGATGCTGAAACCATTGGCTGAAAGCTTGAAAGGAAAAGTGCTTAAATACGCCATGGCAAACAATCCGAGAATCCCAAGAAACAGCTCAAACAGCGTATGTACAGCCTATATTGGTTTTAAGCACGGATGTTACTTGGCTGCGGGCCGCCGGTTCGCAGAATGTTGGGCACATGGACCCCATTTTAATGCGATATCAAGTGATATTGCATTTTCGAATATCAACTAAATACCATTCGGTGATAGCGAGAACCAGAGTTTACAGTCGAGTAAAATTACAAGTTAATTTTGTGCAAACGAGGGTGTTTTCCACATCCGGGGCAGCATCTCATCATAGTTCGAAATAAAAATTATGCGCCGCAAACAAGTTAGCGTGTTTGATTTCAATGCCTTTTTTTCAGGAGAACCAAGAGAATAGCATCTTCACTTTTTCTGGCTATGAAACCACTAATTCGACTTCATATAAAAGGATATGAACAAAATTTTGAGTTGAAATCGAATCAACTACAATATTTGCTGCAAACACTTCTTTTGTCAAGTTTCTACCACACAGACTTACAACAGCTACAGTTCAAGAAGCTCGGAGCGGAATACGTAATACCACGTCAACTGATATATAAGTGACATAAACTGAAAGGGACTTTACACCAAATGTCAGTGTATAGCTCATTGATGATGATGAACGCATGCTGTCGAGAGAAAGACTAAGGAACATCAGTTTTGCCGATCATTCAAATTGATATCGATAAATACCATTTTGTTTCTTACGTTCCGTTCTTGAAACTTGTTTAAGTGGTAAATATTTTTTTCTCTACAGATATCTTTCCGCTTTGGTCTCTCTAGACCACTGACGTAGTCGGCCTGATGCCTGAGCAGGCCCAAAACCGGCTATTGGCGGCCGAGAGAAAAGTGGAAACCTTTAAGTTCGAGACCATAATCTGACACCCGTCTTGAAACTAAGACAGAAAGACAGCGGGAAACCGTTTTTTTGAAACGTGTCTTAAAAATTTCGTCAGCAACCCAGATCGCTTTTAGCTGTAAAAGAAACCGTTGTCAATTGCGGAAATAAACGTTCTTCACGAACAAAGCGACTTGTATGCTTCAATAACCGTCCGTTGACAGCCGAGTTCACCGGGCTAGTAAAGCAACAGACAAACTTTTGCTTGGCAAAACAAAGTTAACGGCTTTTCGGCAACGAAAACGCAGGAAATCACAACTATTACTTCAGTGTCTGCGGCAGAAAGGTTAACAATGGTCTGTTGGTCCTCGCTGAATTATGGTATGAGTGTTTTGTTGTTAGGGTGAAAAGCCGTAACGAGCGGTACTGTTGATGATTTAAAGCGCAGAGCGAAAATACACAGTAAAAATCCATCTTCAAAGTGTCAGTCGCTTCCGAACCATGCAGCAGAGAAGATTCTATTTAGGGAAAAGGCATAGTAAGTACCCTACGATTTGCGCAATAGATTGAAAAAGTTATGGCTGTTGCTGGGGTTGAGCGGTTACAGAAGGAAATGACATGTGGCAAATTTAGTCATGAAGTTGAACCCAGCCTCAACAATTGTTTCAAAGTAATAAAACAATGGTTTAAAAATGATGAAACAAAAGTTACGCTGTTGATTGCGTTTTTCTGGCTAATGTTTGATTTGACAGTAATCAAAAAATGAATAGCAAAGTTCCACATGTTTGCTTTAATTCTTTTGCTTTTATAACGTAATGAACCTCATCACAAGTGATATGCTCAAAATTAGCAAGTCGCACGTCACTGTTGAATTAACTTTTAAAATCAGGTATTTTCGGTTCTGCCAGCCAACCTTCACCACTTTTTTGTGGAAAGCAAAGCCGCCTTTATACCCGACTAAACGCACACGGCTTCAAGAAGGGTGACCCACATCAACGTTTTTATGTCCAAAAGCGTTTAATGTGGCGAGTGTGACGTTACCAATTTAAGCATTTGGCACAAGCAAATGTTAGTTACATCGTGCGATGAGCAGAAACTACCCTTACTCTAAGAAAAAATTCATCAGCAATAAATTATTGTAATTACAACCGGCGCAACACGTCACAAATGGCGAAAATCGTGGAAAATTAAAGTTGCCATTTTTCACTGTACCGGAAACTACCACACGAAACTTGCCACAAAATCGGGTGACAGTAGAGAAGTGCTCGTTTGAGCCCCCAATCAGTAACAGGCTCGACTTTAACCTTTTTGAAAGTGCTTCGTTAATATGAAACACGACTGCGACTCAAAATACAGTACATACGTCACACCGTCCCGTCCAACAAGCATTGACATTCAGCAAATTTTAGTCGTAGCTTTGTGCATGAACTCAATTTGAGCTCATTCCGTAATCTTCCCATGAATTACGATTGTTAGCAGATCGATTCACTGAATGGTTTCAGCACTTCACTACGCCATGACTTCCACAGCCTATTGCCAGAACCAAACACAACATTAAAGCACTTTCTGTAACTTACGAAAGATGATTTTGTGAGACACTGCCTCAGTTTCGGCAACTAACGCTTTGAACCGGTCAGGTGTTTGGAGCACAAGAGTTTGTATGGGATACTTCCATGATAAGGCCTCAGTTAGTAGCACATGGCTACTTTAAAACTTTTGGCCCTTTTCAACATTAGCTGCTGTGAAACAGTGGTTTGTATCATTTTAACGTCCTTTAAACTCATTCGGAAAATTAGCTCACCCAGTGCAAAAAATCCAGCTTCCGCATGCATTTGTGGCGTAGCCCTGGTAAAGTGCCAGTTGTTGAAAGTTCTCACTCTCTCTGCCATTGATTGCATGCTGGGAGTTGTTGGGAAATTGCATGGAAACATGATGCGAAGATCTGCTCTTTGTTGATC
>Ga0210059_1001325_pt1 | contig 36881 bp, 23 predicted proteins | sample Ectturendosymbi2_FD_188042 | JGI IMG/M metagenome (GOLD analysis project Ga0210059, IMG submission 188042) | Ecteinascidia turbinata endosymbiont from Florida, USA - Sample 2 (SPAdes) (version 2) | ecosystem: Host-associated > Tunicates > Ascidians > Unclassified | place: Key West, Florida... | reverse complement strand
TTTTATGGTTGCAGCTACTGGCCTGTGGTCAGAGAGAATGAATTGGTGTAATATTTCAATGTTTTGGATAGAGTCATGAGCAGATTTTGATGAAACTACATGGTCCAGCCAGTTGCATGTCCCATGAGTATCACTAACATAGGTGAAAGAATCAACTGGACGAACAATTTTATCTGATATTTTCAATTCATGTTCCAAGCAGAATTGGGATAGCAATCGACCAAAATTGTTATTAGGGCAAGCATTGAAGTCCACCACTATGAATACATTTGGGCTGTCAGTTTCATCACAGAGTGTTGAAATTTTACTAAGATAGTTTATGTACTCATCATAGTTGGAGTCACAGCAATATGGCATGTAAACATTTAGGAAGCTCAAAGAGCTTGAGTCTAGGCATACCTCCAGACCAATGATATGTTGGTCTTGGTTCATGAATATCTTCGCATTTAGCTTTTTGTTCCACAAAATTGCTGTCCCGCCATATGGCCTACCAGATGTTATGCCTTTTGTGTAATTCACTTCAGCTGTGCCACAGGCAAAATGGTTATCACTGACATCAGTCAGTTTGTCTAATGTTTTCTGAGCAAGCCAAGTTTCTTGGAGAAAAATTATGTGATACATAGCACAAAGTTGCTCAATGTCATGCAATGATGCTGTCAAGCCACGACAGTTGTAAGTAACTACTGACAATTCTTCATTTTTTGCTGCCATTGTTGACTGTTGCTTTATTCGCGTAAGCATTCGTGTAAATTATTCGCGTAAATATTAGCTGCAATCTATCCGTCGTATTTACGAGCTTTTAGTAGTTTTTGCTCGTAAGTAACTGGACAGTGGCCTTGTTTTTTGAGGCGTATTAACTACATTTCAGGAAAAATCTAGGATAGTCTGGACATAGTACATTTACGAGTGGTTTTCGCATTTCAAAATTCTTGAGTTGAATGGATCGTAAAGATGTCGTCTGCATTGCCTTGGAGTAAATTTTTGCCCTTGTGAAAGTGCTTTGTTACTTTGGATAGCCATGAAAATATGCTTTACGTAATTGGTAGTGGAGATAATGATAGAAGCTTTTCTTATTTTTGATTATCATCATAACAGAGGGTGTAGTGATAAAACAAAGGAAGTGTGGGAACACACCAAAGAACTAGCCATTTTCAACAGCACATCAATCTCATTTTTAATCAGTGTTTAAAATGAAGTATTCACTTAGATCGTACTAAAAACGAAAACATGAAAAAAGTGTGGGAACGCGCTCCTGCCCTAACACACGTCTGAATTCACAACCCTTCATCATGTCGAAGAAAACGGTATGACGAATATTGATTGACTGCGTTCGTTTCGGTTTCAATTGCATCGAATAAACTGAGAATTTGTAAAATGCTCTGTGAAACTGTTTTCTCCAACATACATTTAAAGCCATGTCAGATGCAAGAACATTTCGACAACCGACATGGCGGAGCCAATGTTTTGGGCCATGGTGAAAAATAATTGCGCGCTAAAAGATCCCGTTTTGATGCTCGAGCAAACCTTCCGAAGTTAGGTTTCACATCTGTTGACAAACCAATGCAACTGGCTTCGTACCAAGTAACGTTTGAAGTTGCTGCGGTCTACGAAACCTCACACTATGCCGAAGAGTTCATTAAACCATGTGCATTAGAAAGGATTTCAACTATTCTCGGAAACAGGCCGGTAGCCACGCGGGGGATTTGCGGGCAATGCGCCCAGTGGTGTAGAAAGAGGGGGCTTTGGGCTACTGACCCCGGACAGAACTTTGCAGGAGGCGGCGAGTTGTTGATCAAAAATTAAATTTTGAAAGTACTTTCAATCTTTTCATTTTCTGCTTGGAATTACCAGCCTAAAAACCTTGGAAATGTAATGGTGGAGTGAGCAAATTGATGAAATTATTACTCAAAAGTATGAGTCAATTCCAGAGTGCAAAAGTATCTCCTTTGTTTGTCATGAAATCGGGGCTTTTTAATAGACTTACTTGTGTGACAATTGATTCCCAGTCCCTGCACTTTTCTACCCAGTCAAAGCATCCCCCCACCCCAGTCAAACGCCCTTTGAACAAAGGACAGAGATGACATTTGACCGCAGGCTGTCAAACATTGCTGGTCTGGTAGTTCGAGGTTAAAATTGCCCTACACTCAAATCTGATAAAAAAGATCCGGCTTGAAATCACAGTGAGTCAAAGTCATCTAAATCCTTTTTCTCCTATCCTTTAGCCCTTTAACAACACCCCAACGGAACATCATTACATCACTTGCCCCCATTGGCATTGGCGAATGGCAACGAACATTTCTTGGCACGTCTCATGCTAGTTTTTAAAACAAGTGCCACAACCTATAGCTTAGTCGTTAGGTGAGCTTATCAACATCAAATTTTGGAGGGTGAAACAAAGAACTCTGCAAGGTAACGTTGCTCAGTTTCAATATAACCGATGTTTATCTGAATGACTTGAAGTATCGGAAAATGACTTTCTGGAAGAGAGATAGTTCACTTGGTATGTTTGCATTTGCGTGGGTAATTTAGAGCTCAGATTGTAGACTTGAACTGCAAGTAAAGTGCGTCAGTGCCAGCAGCCGATGGGCACTGTGAATTTCGTAAAAGGCTGGTCTCCTTTATTTAATGGTACACTTAACATTTGCAGTCACAGAAAAACTCATTTCAACAAGATAAGTGTTGCTCTCATTTTTGATAAATTAGAGACAATGAACCTTGGTATGAAAACCTAACGCAAGGGCAAACAATATGTTTAGCTATGATGGTGGTTTTGTATATTCTAAGAGAAAGCAATCACTACTCAAGCGGAAAGTGAGCAATGAAACATTGTTTGCATTACTGAGATGAAATTATCAAATCTATTATCATATTCTACTATTTTCAGTACATAAACTGTGCTTTGTTTTAGTTAAAGACGGGAATACCACATGAAATAAAAATATAAATAAATGCCTACATTTTCAGAATACAGGTATCCCGCCATCACTCCTATGTCATTGGACCCGCAATAACACGTATTTTGTGTTGGATCCCATAGAATGAGTAAACAACCTAGTGATAAACAATCAGAGCTAAACCGGCAAGGAAGAAATTCTAACGAAATATACAAGGTGCATAGATGCATTCGTAAAGAAGGCCAAAAAAGCAGGAAGTGCAGATGATGGCAAAGGTGGGGAAAAAGCCGGAAAATCAAGACCCATAATCGAGAATCAAAAACAAGACCCATTTCAGTTTGTGAATGTTTGATTCTGATTTTCAAGTAGTTTCAAACTTTAATATTTCTTATATTTTTACTAAGCACGAAACATTATTTTCTTTCAATTTAAATTGTTGTAAGCAAATTTAAGGGGTGGAAAGAGCGGTACGGACGGCCCCGGGCGACACGTAGCCACTAGTGCGCCGCAAAAGCTTTTTTGTGCCCCACCAAATTTTGTCATATAAATAAAACAATATATAATAACGTATGATAAAGACAAAAACGTGGCCCTAAAAATGTATTTTGCCACCCCAAACTTTAAAACCTGGCTACGGGCCTGCTAGGAAATGGAGTGAGAAAAAACATAAATACCGTGGTCCCGCTATCAAACAATGCTGATCAGAACCGAATTGCTGATTTGAGTTTAGATATTTAGAACAATTTGTCTCACATGCGAAGGCTAGGTTCTTGAAAATCACCCTCCAGTTACACGAGACTACCGATGCTTCGAATTGCAGTCACTTATTGCACTGGTGGGTATGTATGTCTGTGATGGTACCATAAAGAAGAACTTAATTTTCTGTCAAGGACTGAAAACAACTATCAAATTAAAAGATGAATTTTCAGTTTGTGAAAAATTTTTTTGCAAAACATAAATTGAATATTCGAAGTATTGGCTTAGTGTACACTGATGGCGCTCTTGCTACACGGGAAATTGATCTGAGTTTTCCGCACTGAAGAAACAGGGGATTCCACGCTTGCAAAGTATTCATTGTTTCCTTCATCGTCATGCTTTCAGGGCTGTGGAGCCGGAACTCAAATTTCAGGCTCCGGTTCCAGGCATCTAAATTTTTTGTCTTCAGCTCTAACATGTACGTGTTTATGGCTGCGGCTCCAGAACTATTCGGTCCATTGAAAACTAAAATAGCATTGTATTATTTGTAAAACTGCCTTTGTCCCACAAAGTGGAAAGTGGGACCAGAACCCAAAATTCCAGGCTCCGGATCCATCATATAAAAGTTTTGGCTCAGCCTTCCAAAATCTCTCGGACTCCTGCTCCACAGCATGCATGCTGTGGCATCAAAACTTTGACTTCGAAATTGAAGAGTTCTTGATATTTCTGTAACAACCATCAACCGTGTTGGTAGTCGTGCTCTAAATCGTCTTCTCTTTTAACATCCTTTTTAACAACATCGTGAAGTTGCAGCCGAATACACAATTTCCTTCGTCCTTTCAAGCTAAAGCAGCGCGAAAAGTATCGATAGCAGCAGGGACGGATTTAGGGAGCGCGAGGCCCTAGCCCATCTTAGTTTTGGGGGTCCCACGCAGGATGACCTATTTGGCCGTTTGTCTGAAAAGCGTGAAAGCATGCCCCGCTTATGTGTAGTTCCCCCTCAAAAATCCATCTTTTGTTGTGCCGACTGGTTCCACAATTGCCTTAGATTTTCAACATAAATTAAAGCCTTCCTACATTCTTCTAAAGAACAAATGGTATAGCGATTTTTTCTTGGAATTTGCAGCTATTTCGAGCAATTCAGAAGTTCTCTTCGTTAAATATCCGTGACGTCTAGCGTTTTTTGTTGGTTTGTTTTTCGGATGTATACATTTTCATGCGGGAAGGTGTTGCCGCCCTCGAAAATATCGTCCAGCTGTCGATCTGATTACCTGTACGTAAACTCCTTTTTTATAGTAAGAGAAACCACATATGTTATAAACCAAAAAAGCACAATCCATTCAGTGGACACAGAGTTTATGTATGCCGTTTTGAAGTTGCCATTTTCCAAGCAATACAAAATATGGAGTTTTAATCTTCTATGCCAGGGCTTCTCAAGCGTTTTTTGTTCTGCGGTCCCATTAAAAAAAGGTTTTTCTATGCTGTCCCCTTGGTGGATAGCCTAGATGTTAATAATATGTGTAAACATCTCATCACAGATCTCAAGATGTATTTTTGTCAATGGTGAAATCCTACAAATGCACACAATCCACGAAAGTAACTACACAGCAATAAAACTACCACGTAATGGAAACAGTAAGGCGAAAAATAATTACGAAAAACAATTTAGTTTAGAAGTTATCAAGCACAACAAATAGGATGGATGCACTTGATAATTTTTAGACACATCAGTCATTCGTAAGTTGATACAAGACAACCCAGAACGAAGGACATTCTTAACATTTTCAACAAGGATCGGTTTTCGGACTTGATGATTATTATCAGTTTTGAGAATACTGCTTCACACAAATATCTTGTGCAAAAGTCTGAGCTTATGAATTTCTAGATCAGAAATGACTGAGCATTCATTTTTTAATGTTCTTATCCAAAAATGACATAGGCTAAACTCTCTTGAAAATTCCAGTTGCAAATATTTGTCGTTTAATAACTCCGCAAACTCATCCTGGGCATGGAAGGTGTGTGCCCTCCTAAAGTTTCAATTGTGTGTGGTTTGTGGATCCAAGTTCTCCTGAATCAAAGTCCAAAGTGCTTCTGAAACTGTGTATGAAGCTTGTTTGAAACTACTCGGTGTGCTCTCAAAACAGTTTGCCTCGTCTCAAGAGTGGACCTAGAGTTCTAAACAGAAGCATGCCTTCTTGTCGGAATGAATGCATTAAGGTTAGTATCGGTCAGTACGTTAAAACAATCATAATGTAACAACGCATAACTTGTTGTGCCTGGTTTTTATTATCATTTGATAGTTCAGGCAAGCATCATGGTAAACAACTGACAGCATAAGATGCGATATGACCCTAAAATAAAAATGCAGTAGAAATAGATTCACTGCAGGCCTAGTTTCAATTTTCTTGTAAACTATACAAAAATTTTTATTTCTGATTTGTCCAGCTAGTTGGTTTCGCGACGCCAAAATTACATTTCGCGACCCCATTTGGGGACGCGACCCATATTTTGAGAAGCCCTGCTCTGTGCCATAGGCCGATACAGCATGAAGACAAGTTTTACACAGCAGCAAAGTAATGTCGCACCACCCTCAGCTAACCAAATGACGTAAGGCCAATGTAGACACGTTTTTCACAGAACAAAGCTCACGAGAAATTTTTCTAGCGAAATTAACTAACACAGAGCTTCAACAAGCAATCTCTGTTTGCACGAAATCTAGTAAAAACAACCAAACGTAAGATCCAATACTGACAATATTGCTTTTCATCGGAGTTTTGCAGTGTCTGGCTGTCTTGCGTTGTTGCGATCTTTTTGTCAGTGGAAAACTGAACATCACTTAAATACCTTTTTTCTTTTTCATTCTTTTTTTGTAACCACTTTCATACAGACGGCCTGCATCTCTATCACACTCAAATTCACAATATTGTCGTGTTGTTGCTGTACTGACAAGAGTCTAGAGTAGACATTTGCATTTCCGCCCGTTTCAAGGTGAACTGTGAAGTTATGTCTCTGCGCAGTTTCGCAAAGTTTTAGTTAATATTGAGTCGTCATGGGAAAGAGTTGCGCGGGACCCTAGGCCATGGCCTATGCCTAAATCCGTCACTGGATAGCAGCCACTAGCCTACGGACCACTGTGCCATGGCCCCCCCTCAGACCCTAAAAATAAAAAAATGTATAAACAATATTCGGCAGCGCATACTGTCAGTATTCGGCAGTGTATACCAAAATGCTTAATTTTAAGCGAATAACACTATTTTGTTTAGAAAAATGCCTCTCAAAGCACAAAATGACTATATTTTCTAAAAATTTGGGGAGAGGCATGGCTCCTTTGCCCCTCCTGGCTGCGCCTATGCTTTGGCCCCCCTCAGAAATTTTCTGCGTATGCCACTGATAGCAGCCTAGTAGAAATTTTCTGCGTATGCCACTGATAGCGTAGTAGAAATTTTCTGCGTATGCCACTGACAGAAATTTTCTGATAGCCTAGTAGAAATTTTCTGCGTATGCCACTGACAGAAATTTTCTGCGTATGCCACTGACAGAAATTTTCTGCGTATGCCACTGATAGCGTATGCCACTGATAGCATACCTCAGAAATTTTCTGCGTATGCCACTGATAGCAGCCCAGCCTAGTAGCGCTACCGGGAATGCTGGTTATGTTAAGTAATAAGTAGGTATTGCAGCTTATTACATATACGAATGTATGCATCTTTCGTTTCTTTGATTCTCGAAGCAGCAGAACTTACTGTGATAATGCTACTAAAGTGATGTGTGTTGCCAACGTTATTTTCGGGCAAGAACGCCTGACCGAGCAGTTCCTTTCGATGCGCTTTTTCTATGACAGCGTTATTCTCTTTACAAAACGGTGCTCGTCTCCAAGCGAGCACTTCGCTTTCACCGCACTCTTTCTGTGAGAGCATTCTCTTTGTGCACCTGAAGGCGTTGAGAGGCGGTGAGCTGCGCCTGGTGAGAACAGTTGGAATGGTCAGACTTGACGAGATCCTCTTTGAAACTTTAGGCAAAAAATGGCACTAATACTGAGACCACCACCACAAGTTTACTGCAGCCCATCGTCTGCACAAACCAATGTTATTATCAAACCTGTATAATTCAGATCTGTCAGATATAATATTTTTACGAATGGCGCCCCATAGTAGACAACGAAAAACACAACCACATTGAAGACAGGAACGCCAAGTGGACGTCAGCAACTGAACTTCTTCATCGTTTGAAACAGTTCTTCAAACCACTGCTTGGCCGCACTAGATCTCTAGGCAGGTGTTGAGAAGCCATTCGATTGCATCATCGTCCAGAACCATCAGGCAGGGACCCGACTTGGGGAAGTGCCGCCCCGGGGCAAGTTGAAAAGTTCCGCCCCCCACAGTCAGTGGCGTAACCAGAGGTTTGAGCCAGGGGGGAAACTTTCTGAAGGGGGCCCGTTAGCCATCGTGTGGGCACGCAATAATTAGTTTCTGAAAACTCACAAACGTTATATATATTTGGGCTTAAGTCTTCGTTTGTTCGCGCCAAATATATACGGCTGTAAGTCTTCGAGCATACCCCGTTTGTGGTGAATCGCACATTCAATGACACGCTAACCGAGAAGCTGGAACAAAGGGTACTCGAATAACACAAAAATAGTTATATAACGAAGCAAAACAGGTTTAAAGCCTTTTGACAGGTTCAAGCGTTGAAGCCAGTGATTCCCATAGCATGGGTCGCGACCCAAACTAAGGTTGCGATGTCGCAGAGGATCAGAAAATAGGTCGCGACGAGGCGATCAAAACCTAAACCTGGGTTGTGATTCTTCAAACTTGTTCGCTTAATGTCTGTTTGTAGTGTAGCGTAGGTACTCGAGAAAAGAGTAAACTGCTGACACTGAAAACAAACTTAGCAACCTACCGCCAAAAATCACTCATACAATCAACATTTTTGTCAAATTAATATACGCTGTTTGAGACTTGGTTCGCAAGATGTTCACCAATTCAGATTTCAGTCACGCTCGAAAAAGTTTTGGAACCGCTTGTTACAGCAGTATGCAATCATTATCAAGAGTCGTCTGATAACCATCCACATCCAGATTCACTATTATTTCTCAACTTTTTCTGAGTATTGCAAACGCTCTATATGGCAATTTGACACTAACGTTATCAATCAAAAATTTTGGTGTGTATCCCATTTCTTTACTTAGTGATCTTTGTAATGTTGATTATGCAGTATAGAATGCGGTTTTGACAATGAAATACAAATATGTGCAACATAAATATACGAAGTAGGATTAAATGTGAATTCTGGTGCTCAAAAACGTAATGAGAAAGCGCAACAGCAAATTCAAAGTTCAGAAAACTGACATAATTTTTTGCTGCTTCATCCCCCCGACAAACAACAATTTAGCTGAAACAGGTCAGTTTGTAATGCTTTACTAGTAGTTATCCAAGTTCAAAGACAAGGTTTTCTTGCCTTTGCTGCTGCAAATTTTTTGATTTGTTTCAGCAAAAAATTGATATAATTTAAAAGGCCACATGTATTAACCTAGGAAATATCTAACGCCATAGGCACTCAATAACAAGTTCTTGGTCAGCAATTTTTTGACATGAATTGCGACAATGATGTCCATCCACGGAGATGTTCAGATTATAAGCCAACTCAAATATTACAAAACACATGTAGCAGTAATTGAAAAGTTCACATTTATGACTAGTATAGTTAACGCTGTTGCACAATTTCAATTATTATCTTGAAAAAGTAGTCAGTATTAGTTGCATTTTCTTGTGATTACTCTTTCATCCCCTCCATGTTGAGGATATGCGCAAGACAAATAGTAATACATAATTAAATTGATTTTATAATTAATGCCAACCATCAAATCATGATTTAAATTCACTGAAAACAAACGGTTGTCCGTCTCAAGTTAAAAATATCTCGCAAAAGCATTTGATACCTTGGTCAAAACAATTTACATGCTTTTGTGCGCCACTGAGCATCTCCATCCTACGTTTTTAGCCATTTACTTCAGAACCTGATGTCAAAATGTCATTTTCTTTCCACTGCCGTATTGAAATTTGATAAGTGAAAGTAGTTATAGCTGGTGCGCTGTTTGGGTGTTTCTCAACCCCTTGCGTCCATCGGAAGGGGAAAATGGGCATTTGCTACCACCTGGAAATTGGGTCTAAGAACCAAAAATTTCTAGACCACCTAAAGTCAGCAGCTTAATTGACTTAATTCTTGCAATGACAGTTTCATTTGCTGGTATGACACTCACACTGCACAAGAGCCGGATTTACTGTTCGGGCATCATGCAGTGATGACTGATGAGCTTGCAGTTCACTAAATCCGCTACATTGCCTGCAGAGGCAGGTTGCGAAACTTGAGGGAGGATAGTTTTAAAATTCCCCTTTATCGCGTAACAATAACATGGCAACAAAGGTTCACTGAAGTTACGGCAGTAGGCGTTTTGCTGCATGTGACTGTTAAACGCAGACATCGGTGGCAGGTAATGCAGCGACTGCTGATAGCAATAAACCACGGTGTGAAAAGAAACATAAGATGTGAAAACTGAAAAGAAATATTGCTGCCAACGAGTTTTGTACGGTGTGAAAAGAAACATTGCTGCCAACGAAGCGCATTTTTGGGACTGTTGCAGTAACGTGGGTCAACTTCATTGTGCTGTAGCAAGGGTAAAGCGTTATGTGAAAGTCTATTTGCATTTGTATCGTCAGCAGCCTGAAATGGACAACGAAAATGTCGACTTTGCCTACCCTGGAAAAATATTTGCGGACGCCCAAGCCTGTGTTGTTTGTGTTTACAATCTAACATCTGCTTTGTACCAAGAATTTGTAAATAACAACACACTATACCAGTGGTTCCCAACCGGGGTGCCATTTTCAGTGCCCAGGGGTGCCGCGGGCTAACACGTTTTTTTACCATATCATTAAAAATACATTTTCAAACTGTCATCAAAACTCAAAGCAAATTGCTATGGGTGCCGTAAATTATTATTCTTTTCTGTACGGTGCGGCAAGCCTAAAAAGGTTGGGAAACACTGCACTATACAATAGATCATTTCTTAAAAAAAACTTGTTTTTCCGAAAACAGCAGTCTACACTGCTTAAAAAATGCCAATGTTTTTTCATGCCAACACCATCAAAAAATGCCAAACTATGACGAACACCATTTTTTCATGCCAAACCACTTTGAAAAAGGCCAAATTTCTGGAATTTGGCTTTAAAAATGCCAACCTGGCAACCCTGATATAATGGCCGCAGATGCGGGCAACGTTCCACAACTACGGGCGATTATTACATCACACACAGTATGCACGTTCAAGGTGATGTACCGCGTACTGCACGCCGTTACAACTTCGATTTTGGATTCATTTGATGACTGTTAGTATGCTAAACACTGCACTATTTCAGTATTTAAAACATCAAGATCAACGGATTTCTAAAACTTGTAAAAGCGCTTTCATAGTCTGCAGTTCATGAAATCTTTAAGGAGCCCATTTTTTGCATTTATCTTGCCAGGGTGCCGCCCCCCCGTCAGTTACGCCGCTGCCTACAGTCGAAAAGTGCCTCCCCCCCAAACCACGTGTTGAAGCAACGTCAAGCCTTTCAGGACGGAATTATTTCAAAACAATACATTATCAAGCTGGAGTTAATTTTGAAAATTTCACTGAAGTAAAATTCCGGGATATTTCGCTAACCGGGACAATCCCGGCCAGACGTATGGTAGGTCCAACCTTAACCGAAATGTAAAACCTAAATCTAACTTCAGGTTCATTCGTGAAAGACCATTTGCTATGCCTTGTTTTCACCAAAAGTGTCGCCCCGGGACATTGCCCCCCTAGTCGGGCCCCTGGCCGTGCAGTCCACCGGGAGGTCGATGGATTGGACATGGAAGGACAACATGGTCAGCGGTTTGTTCTTCTGCGCCACACTCGAACACACAAAAAATAGCGCAGGGTTTGATTTTATTGACATCGTGTAAACAAACGCGTGAATAAAATTGAAAAAGCGCGACAGTCGCGCAGGCAGCAAATTATCGCTTCATGGGATGCATCGCTTCGCGGAATTAGGCGTTGGACAAAATAGAAAAAATGACTGACGTGGAGTTGGGGTTTGTGTGCACGCAGCAACGCTTTCGGAAGGCATCGTCACAACGTACACGTTCCGCCCGGTTGCACACGGTCACGCTGCACCGGCTTGCACGAAAAAACACCATTCGATTCTGTGCTTCAAATCTTTGATCCTCATTCTTCCTTCTTCTTGCAAAGAACAAAGATATAAATAAAAAGTACCACAACTCGCCAGAGAAAAAAAATCATTATTACGATTTCTTGAAAATTGAGCATTGCAGAGTGATCGTTTCATAGCTCTGAAATCTGCCAAATGTACTCGTAACAATATAATTCTTCAGCTCACGGTAACCTCAGACCTGTTTTTCTTTGGCTGAGACATTACGGTCATTTTTTCTCACGGCGGTTTTGAAACTCGCCGTAACAGCATTCACTAGTCTTTATTTTTGGACATTTGACCGAATTGATTTAGTTTTTTCGGTCATTTAAAAAACTTCGATCTATGACGGTAAAAAACTTAGCTCAGATCTGTTTTCAAAACTTCCAACTTTCCCACCAGAAATGTCTGCCACGTTGGGTTTTAGCGAAGCTGCCGCCGAGAGATACAACGAACGAACATTCGGTCTCACGTTTATCTGCATATCGCTTTCCTATCACTCAGTTCACAAAAAACGCAACGTGACAAAAGCAGCGGCGGTCCAGCGATAACTGCAACGGAGTCAGCCATGCAGTGTAAACGGTACACCACGTAAAAATGGACATGACATCACAAAAGAGAGAACATCTCAAAAGAAAGGAATAACAGAAAAAGTTTGTATTCTCGAAATCCTGCTGCATGTTACTGGACCCGATATTTTTACACCGAAGTTATCAAATATCAGCGAAGATTTTACTGAAATCTATAACGTTCTGCGACATCAAAAGCTGTTGTAGTTGAACAAGGCAGATGAATTATTTATTTCTAACCGCGAAATACAACGAAGGACAAGGAGTTCTGTAACAGCAACGGACCGCTACATACCCATAGCCGTACCGCTTGTTCAACGCTCAAAGCGTGCGTTTACTATAGGATGGTAAAAGGCAGTGGCGTAACTGACGGGGGGGGGGCAATGGGGCGAGCCGCCCCTTCCTGGCAAGCTAAATGTTAAAACTGGACTCCCTTCAGTTGACATTTTGATATTTACAATTATTTAGGTTGTTGTTTGCTTGTTGTTTTCGGGGTGTTTTCGTTTCTTTTTAGCCAGTATAGACAAGACATCCAGATTCACTATCATTTTTTAAACTTTTTTTGAGTGTTGGCTAGTGGCCCCCTTTCAGCTAAGCTTTGCCCTCCCCCTCCAGGCTCAAATCTCCAGTTACGCCACTGTTACAAGGTGTCTAGAAATGCATGCGTTGCCGACGGATTTTCGTTTTTATTTATTTTTTTAACCTACCCGATGAGTATAACGTGACGCATGATCACGCAGATCGGATGGAAACAAACAAAATTGCACGGACCTTGCACTGAATGATGTTGAAGACAGACGACAAGAAATTAGAATAAAAAACTTCGCAAAACCTCATCGTGTCACTCGCGAGAAAATGTGGATTCCTAACATCGGCACTCGCCGCAACCGCACCAGTCTGCGACTGCGGCGAATTCACAAAAAGATGAAAACCTGAAACGAGCTGTGCGGGAAAATTAACCGAGAAAGTTTCAAACTACAAAAGCCTGGCCCAGAAAATTGCAGCAGAACGAAAACCGAAACAAGTCACCGTAGCCATGCCAACAACACTGAACGCTCGCGCGGTTGGCGTCGCGAAGACCAAAGTTGCCGTCACTCACTACCAGGCCTCGTTCGGTTTGTCGCAAAAAGAAAGAACAAGTTGAAGACAGTTGTGTAAGGGTGGCAGCTTTAGTCGGCAGAGGACGAGTGAAAATGCGAGGGAGTAAAACACAGGAGTGAAATAGTTAACACTGCGACAGAAAATGAACGAGACGCCTGCCACAGATAGCAGCGACCACAGAGCTCCCTTGGGGGGCTGACGACGTTGTTCGATTTTCTGCATCACCGCGCAACCGATGATTGGTTGATCCTGGGCGAATCGCTTGAGACTGATGATATAAAAACAAGACCCTTCTCCGGCGCTGTGAGTTAACCGGTTCTAGCCTTGCGTTTCCGGATTAGAGCAAATAACTTATTGGTAGACAGCGGTTGAGCCGAATTCGCAGCAAGGGAAAACCTGCCGCAGCCGACAAGTACACAACCCAGTTATAGCAGGCCCGTGGCCCGGTTTCAAGGTTTTAGGGGTGAAAATACATTTTAGGGGGGAAACATTTTTTTAATTGTGTGTTTAATAATAAATTTTCTGGGCACAACAAAATTGGGGGAGAACAAACAAAAGTTGGGGGTCACTGCCCCCGAATGCCCCACGTGGTTACAGGCCTGAGTGAAAGGAGAGCAAGTCGATGCGGAAACAGCCCCGGACTCCGCATTTCCGGGTGCGGAGTGAAACTCGTTTTATCGACAAAAAATGACAAACGCAAGAACTTCTTTCAAAAATCCAACAAGTTGGTCCGCAAACGAGATGCCGGTTGGAAAGTATCGCGATGCTACAAAAGCGCACCTTGAAACGACGCAAGAAGCAAGCGGTGAAAACCCCCGGTCGGGTCTTCAGTCACAAACGGAAGGACCCATGCCCGTCTTGTCGCACACATACAATACAAAGCAAGAAAAAAAGAGCAAGATCACAAAAACTGATGGGATATTTCTACAAAGCCAGAAATGGCGCAAAAGAATGGTTCCTTCGGGAAGCGCATTGCCATTGTGACGGTCTCAGCCAGAAACATATTGGAACTACGTCATCAAACAAACTTCCATAATTACTCCGCATCACTAGTTCGCTTGCGTAGCGATCTCCGGTGACGACACGCTCGCTCAACTGAGAGTAAGTAGAAAAAATGAGGGGGAAACAACAGCGGTGTCGAAAGTCTCGGTTTGAGCGGCGCAACACTGGAAATCAAACACGCTTAAGGTGGATATGTATGACGTGATCTATAAAACGCTCAGACGCGTTGATTACGTTTTTGCCCAAGTTTATGTGTGGGAATCACACTCACTGTGCAAAATGACGTAATCGTAAATTGCGTCAAAAATGACGTAATCAGATTTTCGCATGCAGCGGCTTGTTCCCACAGTGCTTATGATAATAAATTCACACTCTTAGACGTATGCCATCGACATTGACTGACAGGGATTCCGCATTTTATAGGCCACGCTTCTGTCACATTCGATGCTCGATCAATGGAAACAACGTGTGAAGCCTATGATTGCTCAATGGAAATAAACTCGGGGTCCTCAGTGCAAAATAACATTGTAGCGTTTGACGAGTCGAAAATCAACAAAATCGGTTTTTTACTCTTTTTAATCTACGCCATCTCAAAGAGCTTCAAAAGTTCTTTTGTACATCAAGAGGAAGGAATTACGAACGTGGCACATTAGCAGCGCTTCTAAAGCACAGCTTCACAAACTTTACTTTAGAAAAAATGCGGACGCATCGGTTGCATTGCAAAAAATATCGCATAAGAACGACAACAAAATTACCTTAAATAGCAACGAATCCCCATCCCCTACACTTGCCCCATCCCTCCCACTTGCCCCATCCCTCCCACTGCTGAGTTGCCCCGCAAGCGACCAAGCAGTGTCTGCTCGAACTCGCACGAGTCCGTTCAAAGCACGGGCTGCTGCGGGTTTTCGTATGACGTCACCGTGATCCTGACCGGTGGGGGGTCGCTCTTCACTGAGAGCATGCGCTCGGACGAGAGCGATTTCTGGTCGAGTTCGTCGTGGGTGGCGAGTCGCACGGCGCCTTTCCCCGGTTCCCGGCTGCATTCGGGGGGACAGCCGTACCGCTCCCGCACGCGACAGATGAGCACGAACAGGAAGAAGTAGACCAGAGGCAGGAGGATGACCAGGACGTGGAACACGGTCACGTCCCTGAACAGCAGAAAACAATTGTCACGTAAGAACACAATTGTCACGCAACAATGCGCCGGTAGATGCGTGGCTCCAGTCGCGATGTAGTATTTTCCTGACGAAGATCACCACGACCTCGCCAACGGAACGCCGTCTATTTTGGCACTTACAGCAAAACGCAAGCTGGGAGCTAATTCTCTCACAAGAAGAACTTTACAGTAGGTGGGCTTGGGTAAGTAACGAATAGTGTCGATGCTTTATGGCAGGCTTAAGAAGTAACGATACTTGGTATGCTAAAACACTTTGGGCAGACCAACTGACACTGGCCAGCCTGTAAATACACCAGCAGCTTTTCCAAACGACTTGACCCGATTTTATGAAGTTTACGACCTCTGCAACGAATGCTACGGATGATTGCACACGCTCTTATCGTGAGGTAATGCGAGCGTGGTGACAGATGGGCTGGTAATAAATGCACGGCACGATTCGGCAATCGATCGTTGGAAACATTTACGCACTTTGGAAACAAGCGAGGGAGGCTGATCCGTTTAGGCGAATGCCACGGCAAATTATAGATCTCCTAATTCCCTCCGTTGTGAATTCCATCTGCGAGCGGAATGGTTTCGCGTCTATTAGCGATCTGTACTCGTCTAACCTCTCATATGAGCTGATGCTCTTACGTCCTATAGGCAAGCACAAGCTTGTATTTCCAGCATGTGGAGAATTTGGCTAAGCGATTAGATGTCAGTTACATCTTTACGCGTTCCTTAAGACAACATGTTTCTCAATTTCGCGGGGTCGCAATTGAAAGAATCAATGGAACTTTTCAAGGCAAATTACGACATTTGATGCGTTACGACAAACTCAATTATTTTGGAAAATACTAAACGAAAAAGAAACTAAATCAAACAATAAGCAAAGCTTTCGTAGTCGAACGCGAAAATTGTGTTGCAAACTCTCTAGCGTTTCTAAGTGTTAGAAAATTATGCGTTTCTAAGTGTTAGAAAATTAAACTCACTAGCGTTTCTAAGTGTTAGAAAATTATGAATTGACGAAAGTTTGCCCGGACGCGGAGGGGTTTATTATTTTCGTAGTTGCGCTAAACCAGCTATGTCCAAGCCAAATGGCTTACTGGGCCAAAAAGTATTTCAATATCTTGACCAGGGCCGCACATTGAATGACATGTTATTAAGGGCCGCACATCGAATGGGTTACTTTGATTTTAGCAAACTAAATGTAGCTTTAGTGTTCGGATCCTAACTGAAACGCTAACAAACGTGACAAAGTGGTGCTGAAGACCACCTGCATCAAAAATGTCAAATTCACGATTATCAAAATAAGGACAGGTTGTCAGTATGCAGCATATTTTCACTGCGGCGAACACTAAACTGGGGCCGCGTGCGGGCCGCGGGATGGACATAGCTGCGCTAACACTCGGCTGAACTTATCAGTTCCTTTGATGTCAAAACAAAAACACACCCACGCAGTGACGGAAGAATTCATGCTTTCAGTTCGGTGGCTGTGATATTCCGCCGCCGATTGAAATGAATTGAAAGTTGAAGAAAAAAGTAAGAAATTGCTGAGGCAGCCTGCTGCGGTATTGTAGCTCATCTTCATGAGCCAAGCTCATGGCCAGGGTTGCCAAGTTTAAACAGACCTTTCAAACTAGAAAAATTGCAAATTCCGCTAGGATAAGAACGATTTTACAGGCCTCTGCTATAATCTAGCGGATCTAGATCGCCAGACCAATTATTTTGTACCAATTATCAGACCAAGTATTTTGTGATTTAGAACTATTCGCTATAATCTAGCGGCTTTAGATCGCCAGACCAATTATTTTGTAGCTAGACAGGATTAAAATCCGCAAGTTCTAGCGGAAAATCCATTAAATTGGCAACCCTGCTCATGGTCATTGCAGGCTCACCGCGTTTTTTTAAATTCACGTTTGCGAGAAAACATGCTTTCAATTAACACGTGGTTTCACTCCTTACTGAACACAAAGGAGTTGATGAAAAGCATGAAAGGTTCCGCCATTAAATAGATGATGTTGAACGCTGCCGACGTTTGGTTTCAGAGCGTGCCAACACCAAGTCTGGATAAAGCGTTGTTTTTCTCATGTTTACATACAGCGCAGACGCGGCTGTGTTATGCTTCACTGAACAGCAACTACTTGTGGGTGGTCGCATGTCACCAATACTTGGGTCAGAGGTCAGCGAGAGATCGAGATATGGGGCAGTGTGGAGTTCATGCAAGGCTTCGGCTGCAATGAAGGAAAGGTGGAAAGCATGCAGCACGTGTTGCTGCAAAAGATCGACACGTATGTGGGGGCCAGGCCGCACCGCGCTGTTTCCAGCAGCGTTTCCCAACAGGGTGAATTATTAAAGGGGGGCCACGGCCACGTGAACAGGGTGAATTCGCACCCGAAGGGGAGGCCACGTTACAAAACGCTCAATTTAAATTTACTTACATATCTGTCGGCACGGACTAAACGCGCAAAGCGTGTATGTCACACACGATAGGAGAGAAACAAGAGGATGCAGACTTTCAAGTAGGGCGGGGTGGGAAATGAATCGGTAAACTCAATACTGTTGCCGATCAAGAAGTTACGAGATGACAGAGAGCGCTTGGGCAGGTTCAGCAACACACCTTGCCATGTGCATTTTCGTCAATAGGGAATAAATGAAATACTGCGCAAAACCACGCAGAGACTCAAGTTAATGTTTCAGCGAATTGTGTTACTTTGTAGTGTGCAAACGTAAAAGACTGATGTAACTGCTGGCCAGGGCCGGATCCAGGGGGGGGGGGCGATCGCCTCCCCTAAAATCACGAAAGTAACTTTATTCACCATGATTGTGTACAATTCGGAAAACAACGTTCACGATTAAAGGCCATTTTGTCGTCCATTGTTTTGCCACAGCAGTATTGTGAAGTAGGCCCTTACCTCATTACTGAAATCGCTCCCCCCCAAACTTACTGGCTGAATCCGTTCCTGCTGCTGGCGGCCATAAAGAAGTCCTCAGCCCCGCCCACCTTCACCTGCAGCCTTTTGCTGCTTCGCTGCTTGTGCGGCCACTTAAATTCAGTTGAGAGCAGCCGCCATGAGCCCAGGGTTACACATGCGCGCGAATGCCTTTTGACAGTAATCTCAAAAGGATACTCACGTGCAAAGGAGAGGATCCTTGAAAACGGGCAACTGTCCGTCGTTCGGCACGTTCACCAGAAAAGGCTCGACAGAAAAGTGCAGGAGGTCGAGATTGACCTTCCACTGACCGGTCGACGTCGATTGGTTCGCAGTGAGGCTTTCCGCTCTGCTGACGGTCATCTTTGCGGTCAGTTGACTGTCGCATCGGTACGACCTTTGAACGTTGACCCCTGTTAAGAGGGCCAGGGCGTTGCTGGACAAGGTGCGCGACCAACTGGACAGCAACGTCGGCGGAAAGCGCGCCGAACCGTGTAACGAGCTTACGTCATCAATATTGAGCGTGATATTGACAAGGCGCCAGTTCCCGACATCGCATCTGAAAAAAAGCATAAAATATTTAAAATTCAAACATCATTGACTGATTTTGGGGAAGAGTATTTTCCGCTCTGCAATTTTTTGAAAAGTTTTTGCTGCGCTTTTGGTCTTGGTTAAACTGTATTTTTCGATATCTGTGGGCCTTTTACAATGCTTTGAAAGTCTTGCCCGAAAAACATTTGACCACTTTTCTCAAATTTTGGTTTCATTTTTCGACCATGGGGAGTCGTGACGTATTTGCACTTCCTTGTTTTATTATAAAACATCGAAACAGTCCTTCAGCCAAGAAATGAATATTTTATTATTTAACCACAGCGTCAGTTGAACGGCTCCACTGCTGTGACGACGCTACACGAAACTCGCAGCTGACACTTGACATATGCACTAAGCTGGCGTTGAGGCTTATGGCAAACATACAGAGGCATATAGTTGAGGGTCAGTCAGCCTGAAGCGCAGCCCTGACCGGCGTGCACTCGATCATTTCCTCCAGCACAGTAAACAGCTTAAAATTGTTACACGTTATGACGGAGACAGAAAGAAACAGAGGAATTTGCTTCGCATCTTATTATATTGTTAGCATGATTTGAACACAGATCAAAGGGCACACGATCATTTGAAACTAAAAGTTCAAAAGCCAAAAAAATATCGAGAATTGCTGTAAAAATAAAAATAAATCAATGTTTCGCGATGGGCTGCAGCAAATAAAACGCAAACTTTATAGGAATTTACAACCAAATCCATCAAGAATCGGAATCTTGTCAAAGCAGGGATTATCTTTGCTCACCACCACCTACTTCTACATGTTTTTACTCGATGTGTACTCAAAAAGTTTCGCAATTCTGGGAAGTGGAGGGCTGGCAAAAAAAGTGTCTTTTTTGACAAGCATCAAAATATTCATTCACCGTTGCCTGTTCTTCATTGCTTCCCAAAGCGCTTCTCATCGATGTTGTCCGCTGATCTGGGGTAATACAGCATTTCGACATTTCCAATTGTTTTTGAAACTGTACCCGCACTCCTTTACATTTTCTGTTTGGTACCCCGATTTTGTAAAGTCACGTCTCTCTCCAAAGGTTTTTATTTTTACAGCAATGCTGGCTTTTGGTTCTGCCGCAGCATTATTTTTTTATCGAACTGATAACAATACAAGCAAAATTCACCCACACTACCGATATCCGCACTGATATGTCGGTACAGTTGTACTGTTCACAGTTCAAATGCAAACACTTCAATTTCTACCATTTTTAACCTCTAAACGACACGTTGCTGTGGACCTTTGCAAGCAGTTTGCGGGCGCCAGCAGCTCGGCGCACATTTCTGCTCATTTCCTCGAGCTTCTTGCGTTTAAAAAAAAGCAGCTCGAAATGCTTTATCATGTGCTACTTGCCAAAAAGAGATGGTCAACACGCGAGGGTGGCGTAAAAGAAGCGCGTTGGTGCCGGGAAGTTGTCTCACTTCGTCAGCACTTCGAGATCATCATTGAGCAGAAAACCGGCATCAATCACGTGACCCCACGAAGGAAGGTTTCATCTTCGGCACATGCCTCCGCTCGTTTCAGGGTCAGACTTGTGTACACAAGCAAGGACTTCTGACATTGCTCTGTGCCGAGCCAATGCAAACAAGATTTCGTTTCAAAATCACAAGAAGTGATTTAAAGATCATTCGTCAAAAGCATAATGAAGGCAATAAACAGTCATATTTCATCTTTTCCCAAAAGGAGTAGTTGCGAGACTTGGAATTTCAACTTGATTTTCAGTCTGTCTGCGTCATTCACCCAAAGTTGCCGGTTGAGAAAATTTTAATTGAGGTTTTGAAAAATCTCTCAAGCGTGACGGTCTCTACAGCAGTGGTCGCGACGGTCTTCGCAAACCACAAACGACACATAACAAATACTAGACTTGTGCTGCAAACACTTCGGTCGCGAAAGTGACGCGCATTCGATGCAAACTGCAAAATCTGCCGCGCTGCGTGGCGAACAGAGACTGAGGCTGCGACACAAAGTTTAAGAGTAATATTTGCAAGCCTTTAGACGTTTGCTGTTGGACACAATCAAAATCTCTAGGTTTGCCGTAAGCTTTGAAGGAATCATCCGACTGGGCTTTGCTTTCATGACTTTGCGATGATGCGGACTTGTGCCTATCTGTGTTTTTAAAGCAATTACGCGCCGCAAAGGTGAAGCAGTCGAATTAATTGACAAATTTTGAAGAGGAAATCGATTTCGCGCAACACAACGCATTCCCAGTCCTAAAATATCCAAGCAATGCGCACGGGCGAAATGCTGTAAGGCTAAGCCAAGGGCAGAGAAAGCAGTTACGCACAAAAACGACCAGCAGGGTCGAAAACTTAGTGGTGAGCATTCGATTGTGCTGCTGCCGAGGGTGTGACCTGCCAGCAGTTCAGACATTGCAAGCCCAGAGTTTTGAACTGATAGCCTGACCTTTCGACCAGCTTACCGCTAAGCGCCGGTATGCTTCTGCCATGCGGTTAAATATATGCCTTTTGTTAAACTTTCAACGCATGTCAAATTCATAGTTGTACCACGAATGGCAGTTTGATACGCATGTTCTAAGGAAATAGCGTGATTTTGACGCTAAAATATATTCAATATATTGAAGAATGTGACGAGACTTCCATTATATAATAGTTGACTGGGAACATTGGCACATGTACTAGTAATTTTGCTGGTTGCTGCGGAAACACCGTCGTGCTCGGCGGCACATCCTAAAGGAGTGGCGTAGCCAGCCAAAATTTTTGGGGGGCAAATCTTTTGACTTCAAACGAGCAACAGTATTTTATTTGGGACACGCCTCTCAAAGTGCAAAACGACAGATATGCTAGCAATTTGGCTCCCTTGCCTCTCCTGGCTACTCCTATGTTACTATGCCAAGAACCAGTCGGGCGATTCTCGACCCCAAAGCACATAATGGTTCCTACAGTTCCTCCACTGGACAGCGTCCAAGGCATGCTTGGACATGGACTAAACTGACAGGTGGAGCATCCGCACGAGGACCCAAACCGGGGCATTTTCGAACTAGAAAGGAAGAAACTTGCTCCAACATAAAAAATCTGAAAAAACAACTGCTCCAACGTGAAAAAGCCAATACCACTGTGCATAAAAGTGTCAGGAACTGGCTGAAGTTTGCTTTGCAAAAGCCGCGCTTCCTCAAGCATGAGGACCTTCGGTATTTTGAACACATGAGGTTAATGGACCAAATATTGAACAGAATGGAAAATCAATGAGTCACTGTTGAGCATGAAGATCAGCCGAATTGATTGAAATGTTTGGTAAAACCTCGGACCAAAGACCATACAAGGTTTTTCAAGGCGTTTGGATACCTGCCTTCATTATTTTTTGAAATGAAAATAGGAGTGCGACGGTGTATCTGATTTTTCAAAACGAGTTTCCAAAACCATGAAGTAAAGAAAGTTTGAGTATGACAAGTCGTCTGGCTTCCGTTAAATGAGGAAAGTTTGCGGTCAAAATCTTCAAAAGGGGTTTTCTTCTCTGCAACCCCCCCATGACGGGTATATTTCATGCAGAAAGATACATACGCAAAGCCTGTGTACAATAATAACAACACAAGCAAACTTGCGGTGGGCTGAGCAAACGAAAATTCCTGACCATGCACTTAGTGAAATGATCTAAAATCTGGGAGCCTGGGGTGCTTTTGACCCTTAAGCCTTGGAAGATGAAGCCTCCAACGATAAACAGCAAAACAAAAAATCGTTTCTAAGCAAAACTGAAGCGTTTGTGACGACATAACGGCTACTTCCAAACTTGGTAGTCGGGCGCTAAATATTACGCCACGCCGATACCCTACCCACAGTAACAACTGCACACGGCTATCCCTCACAGGTGGAAAGTTTCTTTGTTTTCCCCGAAAAAGTGGTTTTGATTAATCAAGTTGGAGCGGTGTATGGTGGCCCATGCGTGCCACCCTAAAATCTTCTTCTTTCTGGCATTTAAAAAAAATTACAAAAAAATATAAATGGGCCACCACAGCGGTGTCAAAAAGTAAATGGGCCACGATAGCAGTGTCAAAAAGTAAAGCAAACGCTAACAGAGTTCATTTTGTTTCAGAACTACATGACCGAATATTAACAGGAAACAAAAATACTTTGCATTGTTTTTCCTCCTGTACAATATCAACAATTCACGTCAATCGCAGCATCAACAATCATCAACATGGACAATAAACATTGAACTCCAATGCCCGGTGTTGGTCTCATGTTATCGTTTTTTTATTCAAACAGCAGCTCTAACAAAGTTCGGGAAAAATCTGTGTGTGGTGAAACAAACAGAATATGTTGACGAATGTGTAGCAGAAAAATCAACTTTAGCAAAAGGCAGTTGTTCAAACTTCGCGGGAGATAAAAGCAGTACACTGGTTAGGGGCAATAATGAGACTAAATAAACATAATCAGCATGCAATAGTCGGTGGAACTGGATCAGGCTTATGGGAAAAATAAAGAATGAAAAATGCGAAAAGTACTGAAGAGGCGTTTGTACTTCCGAATGCGTGGGTGTCATTCTCTGACGTACGTGTCAAGATATGTTCATCAGGAGAACATTGACAAACAACTTGTGTACACTGTCAACCTAACTAGAAAACCGATTTGTGTGGGGCGGCAAACACAGCATCAGACGTTTACCTCAAGCAGTATTGGTTCTGCGTGGACGGCGTAACAACACGGTCTCTTGTGAAGTACATGGTCAGGTGAACGCCGTTGAAAGCAAGCGAAAGAACAGAGTTGAAATTGTAGTCGCATACACTTCCGCGCGTAGACGCCGTGGCAGGAACCTGAATTCTGCTCTTCACGGGCGCCTCACCCGATGGTCTGTACAAAAATTAGCAGTGACAACATTAAGTAAAACCATACATGATCGCCAGCATTTCGAGGTGCTTCAAACTCTCGTCTGACCTTGAAATAAGGAAAGGCGATCGAAGCTGAAGCGAACAGCTGCTTGACGCTGAAACACAGAGTTTCTACCGTGTGGGAAGAAAAAAAAAGTAACAGTTTTCTTGTGGTTCAAACTATTAAAAATATTAGAACAGCATAAAACATGCAAAAAAAAACTAAACACGTGATACACAAAACCGAAAGCACAATATGGTGGAATCTTACAACCTGAACTTGAAATGACGCTCTTGTTAGGAAGTTCAGCTACAACGATTGATCTAGTATTGTTCGTGGAAACCCATTAGGGACCCGGGACGTTGAAAAACAATCTTGGTGCGGGTTTTGCCATCGATGGCTGCGCCATGGTGCAGGAAAACTAGTGTGTCAGTTTGTATGGGAGTTCTGTCTCAAATGTCACCCGCTGATATAAAAAATGGAAAAGGTTGCGATTATCCCATTTGCGAACGAAGACAACCGATCATTTTAACAAACAGAAGTTGTTTTTGAAACTTCCAAAAGCGACAAAGCACGGGTCGGGATCAAAAGAGGTGGGGTTTGTGGAGTCTGCGGGCGTGGGGCTAGTATCAACAGCATGGGTATGAACGGGGTCGGGCTGAATTTTTGACCCCGGCAGGTCTCTAGCACTCACAGGCAAGAAGACGATAGTTTCCAGAGTCAGGAAAAATGTATTTACCTTGGAACCTAGACAGACTTGCGCAAAAACACATCGCTTCTGCAAGACTTGAGCAGCTTTCATGACAAGGTTATCTAGGAAAGCAAGTTGCATAGAAAACAGGTACTTTTTTGAAAAACGTAGGAATTTTGTCAATAATATTGTCTGTTTTTTCAAATTTCCATGATTTTTAACAACTCTTGAATGTTTTGCATTCTCTATAAATTGCCGGCACCGAAGTTTACTTTGAAAAAAAAGTTTCGCAGTGATTTTCGACTGAACCAGCAGAAAGTTCTTTCCATTCAGAAGATCAGGCAACAAGCCAGAACCGTGGCCAGAAAGTGTTCTATGGGGGGGGGGCTTTACGTTTGTGTAGGGGGGCTTGACATTCTAAAAATTGACAAAAATCCACTGATTTATATTGTTTCATGATTCATAATTCAATTCCACTCACAAACCACCATGAAACAATCAGCCAGTAATGACAAAGGAACGAGATTTCCGGACTCACATGCAGCAAGGAAGAGTTTGACAAAAGGCAAAAAGATACCCGACCAAGTTTTGAAGTAAGGCAGTCGCAAAGATAATCGCCATTTGCGCTTCCATCCAAACGATCGGAAAGTGGCGCAAAAAAACGAAACGTCAGCGAAAAATCTTCTGTTTTTGCTCCCTATTTTGCAGCAAGTTAAACCCAACACTAGAAAAGTATTTCCAAAGCTCATAAGAAACAGCTGCCTCCTTGCAAGCAGTGTCACCAAATATTTAACAACATCACCTTGAAGTTAGGCCACAGTTGCAAGGCGGCACGACATCTGCGATAAAAAAGCAAAACACTAAAACTTTCAATAGTAACGAAGCAACTGAATCCCAACGATACAATTGTTAGGAGTGAGAATGCCCACTTGGGGGGAATGCCGGGAAAAAACTTGTCAACGAAGTCGCGGCGAAATACGGTTCAGAGTCTGCGGCTTAACCACTGCCTCAGTGCGATATCTTTGAAGTTCAGACACATGCAATGTTTGTTCCCGCGTCAGCGCAGCTTCAGATAAAAAGTCGCAAACAGCAAACAAAAATTTTAGATTTGATTTGAGAGCTAAAAGAAGACCTTTGAAAGGTCTATGTACAATAAAGCGCACAAATGTGGCTCAGGAAGATGTGACCTGCGCCTTGCAGGAAAAGACAGATTGCTCCAATGTAACCAACGGTTCCATGACTATTGAGACCAATTCATTTGAGACCATTCATCTAAGACCAAGTTTATTTGAGACCACGACATTTGAGACCACGTTCATTTGAGACCTATTCATTTGAGACCACTTCATTTGAGACCACGTTCATTTGAGACCTGTTCATTTGAGATCACACTCATTTGAGACTTTTTCATTTGAGACCACATTCATTTGACACCACAGTCATTTGAGACCACAGTCATTTGAGACCACACTCATTTGAGACTTTTTCATTTGAGACCACATTCATTTGAGACCACACTCATTTGAGACCACAGTCATTTGAGACCACATTTATTTGAGACCACATTCATTTGAGACCACATTCATTTGAGGCTACATTCATTTGAGACTACATTAATTTGAGATCACATTCATTTTACGCCATGTTAAAGTGAAGCTGTTCTTTCACTTTTTTGCGAGAGACCTGGAGTTTTGCAAGGTGACTATTCATTTGAAATTTTGCAAGGTTGCGCCCTTCCGTGTCCAGGGGTGACTCAAGCTGGTTTGTAAATGCACCCGCACTCAGGGCCGGATCAAAAGGGGGGCAGCAGGGGTAATTGACCTAAGCCCCTCACTCCAAGGGGCACCCTGTGATGATAATTATTTGTTTTAAATAAAATACTCCTTTGAAAAATTGTGATTAGGAGGCGATACAAGAATACAAATCTATATTTCGATGTTGCAGTGAGTAGGCCTACATCTATTGATTTCCCTACAATTCTGACTTGCTGCCAGTTTTAGTAACCACTACTGAATTGTTCGGGTGAATTGTTGTTTCTATTGTTCGGGTGAATGTTGTTTCTTACCGAGTCACTCTCTAACCCAGTTGTTCTCAAAGTGGGCGTAATAGCCCCCTTGGGGGCGATTTTGATGGGCAAGGGGGCGATATAACACAAAGAGGGTAAAAATGCTCGATCACTAATTGATCACTGAGTTAACTTCAGTAGCCTACTACGATGACTTGTCAGTTTCTTGCAGATGTTAATTTGCTATAATAATCGTTCGAGGTTGTTGCTAAAGCAATTTATCTATTAAATCTTACTCTGGATCGTCTACGTGCCCGGCTACAGCGTGGATAATTTCAGGACTGCGAAGCCGTCGTAAAAATGACACAACTCCGGCTCTGGAGCTCTTCTTTTCATGAACATGGCTCCAGCTCCGGAGCTTTTGGTTTTCATGAGTGTGGCTCCGGCTTCTGTTCGTTTTCACATATTAATATTTTAATTGTCTCGCTGTTCCCCAAGTTCAGTGGAAAATGAATTAAATCAAGTACACAAAACTAAGAGAATATGCCAAAACCTTTTTGAGTAATTTAATCTGGTAGTTTTTTTACAAGCAGCGGTCTTACCATGAGGAAATCAGCGAAAAAACAACAATCACAAGTTCAGACGACTAAGAGAACATTTACTGGCAGAAAGGAAGCTCAAGATAACGGTAATATGAACAATTTCTGGAAGGGCAGTCGCTGGATTTACGGTCAGTGCCTGAGGACCTTCTGCTATTTCTACGACCAGAATCAAGAAAATGGCTCTTTGGAAAACTACATTTGTGTCCGAGCATTTAAACACAGACCAGTCTCAATTGACCAAGTGTTTTGCACTCGTTGCATGCTTTGCCTGTTGCAGTCTTGGCGATTCCAGCTAACCGCGCTGCCCGGGTAAACCATGCAAAGAGCGCAAAACACACAGTGGACTGTCATGTGTTCTTTCAAACACGCACACATTTGCATTAACACAAATGCGAAGATGTGTTTAAAAGCCCTTTGTTCGAATAAAAAGCATGACTCCCAGCAAGAAATTTACATTTGACTTTTCAAAAATCGCTGAAAACTTCTGATTTCTTATCTTTTGAACTCGTAATAAGCAGTGATGGATCGTAAAGTAAAGCACAATTTAGCGTGGGAACTTGTTACCATGCTGAAAACATATTTTTTTCCACAGATGAAAACTTCAAGAAAAGCCCACATTTGTTTACATTGATTTTTTTACCCTCTTGATAATGTACTGCTATGCAAAGCAATGCTAGTTCGCTACCAATTATTTGTAACTTACATGTTGTGCTACTGCTTGTAAACGTAATGTTTTCTAGTGAATATTCCTACTTCACAATGGCGTGCCGTGCATTTCACACGTATATATGTACTGACATCATGTCTCAATCATACTCCCTGCTAACAGCATGACTACATGCAGCTACAAAAGCTATGGATATTTTATTATATACCTTCTCATTACAGCTCAGTTCTTTTTAGATCGCTACACTACTACAGACCCGGTTTGGTCATTCTGACTAGAAAGTAAGATTTTGTAGTAGTTAAGGTTTTTCTTACTTCTACAACAGTGGTTCTCAAGCATTTCGCTGAAATGAGCCAAATCCAGACCTACCATTTTGTTGGAGAGCATCACTAAAATTTTTTAACATAATTCAATTGACACGTTTTGTTTTACAGCAGAACGACGTCTGCTACACAAAATATTGGACGTGTTTCACTGCAAGACTGCTGAGGGCCACACAAAGGGTGCCTAGGAGCCGAATGTGGCCCTCAGAACCGGGGTTGAGAACCACTGGTCTGCATGAATTGGATAGACAGTCACAGCCGAGTCGACGAGTGTGTCACAGTAGGGAGCTGCAGGATCAACCGTTGACTTTTTGCAGACGATTTGGTGCTGCTAGCATCATCTGAACAGGGTTTCAGCATGCTCTCGATCGGTTTTCTGCTGCGTGAGACCGAGCCGGAATGAAAATCAGTGCTAAAAATACCGAGGTACTACTCTATGTGTCTCTGCAAACCCAAGGCAGTGCATGTGGCAAGTTAGCGGCAGTACACTGCAGCAGGTGGAGACGATCAAGTACCTAGGGCTGGTATTTATGTGTGACGGAAGGCGGAGTCCCAGGAGATTGATACACGAATTGGTAAGGATAATGCAGTTCTGCGTGAGCTTTATCGCTCTATGGTCACAAAACGGGAGCTTTCAAACACCGTAAAGCTGAGTGTTTTGAAATCGATCTGCGTTCTGATCCTTACCTGTGGTCAAGAATCTTGGGTAATGGCCGAAAGAGTATTAACTCAGGTGCAAGCACCAAAGTTGGGATTTTTGAGAAAAGTCCACGGTGTGACAAAGTGGCGTACCGACGATGAATCGCGCCCGGTGCAAGAAATTAGTTTGGCGTCTCCATATTTGAACCTAAGCTATTTTGGGATTAAATGTCATGCATTGAAGAAAAAACTTGCGACATTCTTGCGACTTTTCGGCGGCGCCCTGTGATTCAGCGTCAGGGGCATTGTGCCCTCTCGTTACGTCCCTGGTGTTACACTTCGGGACAAAGTGCGCAGCTGTGAATTCGCAGTGCCCTGAATGTCGAACCACTTCTCCTAATCGAGAGAATACAACTACGTTTAGTTCGGCCAGGTACCCAGAATGCCCACCGGAAGACTGGTGAGGCAAGCCCTCCTGGCTAAACCCACGGGAAAGCGCCCAGATGTCGTCCTAGGCCTAGATGGAGTAACTGCACCTCCGACCTTGCTTGGTCCCGTCTTGGTGCGGAGCCAGCAACAGAACTACCTGAAATTGCTGTTGACCGTGAGGTATTCCACGTTCTCCTATGGATGTTGCCGGGGCAACCCCATCCCTAGAAGAAAAGCTGGTATGGAAATGAATGAAATGAATAACATGTACGTAAGTTTACTTACCAGTGTTTAAAAGTGCTCATCAAGTGAACAAGTTCCTTAGGCGGCTAGAATTGATTAATACGAACGTGGAGACAGCTAGAAATGTTTTGCCTATAATTCATGATACCTTTCGCAGTAAATAAGATGTAAAATTAAGTTCAGGTACCGCAATTGTTGCGTTAGCGTCATAATGCGGCCCGCGGGTTACCTTGCAAGTCCTCATGTGGCCCACGGAGCAATTTGAGTTTGAGACCCCTGATCTAGTGCTTGTATCAAAAACTATCTTCTCGCAGCTAAGTGTATGTGCAGTTGAGTAAGCACATTCTCGACTACCACAAAGAGCAAAGGAGAACGTTGCGAATCAGCGAAGACGTAATTTTTACAAACGATCGCGTCAGGAAATTCGTCATAGGGGTCCGAGAGTGAAAATTGCCACGGGCCCCCTACCATTTAATTCGGCTCTGTCCGCACTTTGAAACACCGCAGAAGTCAGAAAACTCTTCAAACCTCGGGCTTGGAAGGGAGCGTTGCACCCTCTAAAATGTAATTTGGACCACGTCAAAGAATTACATGTTTTGCGTGCCTGCCCGTTTCCTTTATCGAGGCGCCATAATAGTTTGTTTTCAACTAAAAATGAAAGAGAAAAAAATGTCGTTTTGCGTTGGTCGAAAAAATCACAGGAGAAAAAGTTCGTGGCTTTTCAGAAGAAAAATGCAACTGCGTATGAGCAAAACGCTTGATACGTGAACTCTACAAATGCGACTGTTTTAGCAGATAACGTTAATGACCGTAAAGAAGTGGAAGGTAGATCATAAAAATGTGCAGGGGCGGCTCGTCCAGACGGGCTGCAGCCCTCCCTGAAAATGTAAGGCAACAGATTCCGCCAAACGGCCAAACTCGCCTTAAGTTTGGATTTAGTTACGAAAATTTCACAACACAATCATTTTCGGTACTTCCGACACCATTTCGGCTCAACGTTTCCTAGGAATCCAACAAAACCAATGTCTCGCTCTTTTCCAACGACACCACTTATGCGTTGACGTTTTCAGCACACTTACCGATGAATTTGGCGATTTTGGGGCTGTCATCCGTACAGCCTCAAAGGAAAGAAACCAAACAATTGGCTGCAAAAAATATGGTGGTATATCCGCCTATCGCAAAGCGTTTTTGATATTTTGACGATGAATTGTTAAAGAAAAAACGGAGGAAATATAACCTTGACTGTTTTCTACTACCTGAATTTCTTGGATATTGAATTTTATAATTAAGTTTAACAATGCTTTTACTAGTACTTTGGCGATATTGGATTCAAATCTGGTCGCCAGTCTCGGGCTGCGAAAATACAACCCTTCGTTTATCTGTACCAGTGCAGCTTGCAACTGTAGGCTAAGCTGATGAGCTTTCTACTAGGGTTGGCGTTTGAAGATGTATGACAGTAGTTGGTGGACCTCATTCTTGGACAACACAAGATGTGACTGGTTTAAAACATTGAAATATGAAAATTTTGAAGCATGAGAAATCTGGCAAGCCTATAAGCATTCAAGTACTATAAGTAGACCTTTAATTTTTTGGTAAGGTGAAAGTTGCAGCTGTAGCTGATTCAGGATAGAAACTTTTACTGGAAAAGCATAACACTCCAGTTCAGAAAAACGAGAAATCTTGTGTAAAGTCATAAACTGTTCGAAATTTTTTGGAAAATTTAAACTTCATTTCAAGGAACATGATTAAAATACCAGCTCAAAGAAAGTGGCTCTAGCCTAGGTCTGCTGCCATGACACGGTTTGAATAAAATGCTAAGCTTTGTCTTGTTGTCAACAGCGCCTCATTAGTCGAGCGGAATGTTCCAGACTTAGTGTGCGAGTGGTGCTTGGTTCGACTCCTACCTTTGCAGCTTTGATGGCAGTGGTTTGGTTATGCGTCATACTTTTGATGGGACCGGTTTAATTCTTTTGTGCTCGTGTTTACGCTTTAGGGTTTGGTTTCATTAAACTGAAGTGAATGTTTTCTATGTATCAATAAGGACAACTGGAAATTATTACGAGTTTGATAAGATTAGGACTGCTGGTGTGACTGGAAACGCCACTATATTATAAAAACAGCCAGGGCGACAATCCCATATGTTCAACCAGAGATGAAATTTCGCAGACCTCCCGGCCAATTTCACCACGAGTCGCCACTGAAAATGTGATTCACAGTAAATCAAAACAGCTTCACTGTGACATGGCGTAAAAAGAATGTGATCTAAAATTAATGTGATCTCAAATGACTGTGGTCTCAAATGAATGTGGTCTCAATTGTCGTGGTCTCAAATGAACGTGGTCTCAATTGTATGCACACCGTAGCCAACCCTTGCATAAATGTTAAAAAAAGAAGCGAAATTGTGTCAACATGTCGACGCAAGACCAAATTTAACCAGAGTTTGTCAACCTGAAAACGAGCGCAATCTGATACGCCAAACTTAATACAAGGCTCCTTTCGGTGTAGAAGCCACCTGGACAGACTGCTGCAGTGAAGAAAGTCAACGGCAGGTACACCAACAGCGAGGCAGATAGCCATCTTTTTCTGCGTGGTTACGATGCACTTAACTTTTATGGCATGTTAAATTGAAAATTGCTGATGTTTGCGTTTTGTAGAGCGTGAAACCCAAGTCGCACCGCTAAGTGAGTACCGTGGTGCTTGTTATATGTGTTGAACAAGCCCTGCCAACGAGCGTCGAGAACTCCACCGCTAGTTTTCACCGAACCATTCAAGTATAAAATCAATGTGCAGCAATGGTAAAACAGTAAACATCTGTCCAGTATTGCCCATACACAACTCTTCGAAAATCTTCGTTCGACAGGGAGTCATCTACACTGGAATGCAAAAACCAATCAGACTGCAACGAGACCTGCGTCGCGTCAAAACAAAAATAGCGACAGCGACGCAAAAACACGCCCCAAGGGGTTCTCGAGAATGACGGACTTGGAAACTGCGCCACCGCAAGTTAAAAGTAGCAGATTGCATCATTGCCTGTAGTCGCGCCCCTGTGCACATTTTCTGTTATAGGGTATGAACTTGTAGAAAGGGTGAGGGGATTAACTTGAAGAAAGGGTGAGGGGATGAACTTGTAGAAAGGGTGAAGGGACATACTTGTAAAAAGTGTGAGGGGATTAACTTGAAGAAAGGGTGAGGGGATGAACTTGTAGAAAGGGTGAAGGGACAAATTTGTAGAAATGGTGACGGGGATTAACTTGCAGAAAGGGTGAAGGGGATGAACTTGCAGAAAGGGTGAAGGGGATAAACTTGTAGAAGGGTTAAGGGGATGAACTTGTAGAAAGGGTGAAGGGGATAAACTTGTAGAAACGGTAAAGGGGATAAAAATTGTAGAAAGGGTGAAGGGGATAAGCTTGTAGAAAGGGTGAAGGGAATAAACTTGTAGGAAGGGTGACGGGGATAAACTTGTAGAAAGGGTGAGGCGATGAACTTGTAGAAAAACGAGTAACGACTTAACGGAAGTGTTCCCTCTGTGGTGCGCAAATACGATGTGCCACGAGACCATTTGCACAGTAAAATCTCATTCTCGCGTAGTAGCACCATTCTAAATTTAATATCGTATTTATATTGCATAGCCCTTGTAACACTTGAAACGCTTTACTTTTTGTGTGTCTACATGGTTGCACAATTGCATGCGCACAAAAACAAACATTAGCTCGGTGTAAAATTTTCTTAGAAGGAACACTGCTGGACGGATTGACTCGAATACGAACGTATGCGAGCAACAAATTGCATTAAATGCAAAGCAGCTACAACTGTTCGCGACACGGCTGCTGACTCCAAAACAACATGACACGCGTCGCTGTTGGCGTCGCAGCAACGAAGGTTATGATGTTTTCGCCATCGGTCGCCTGGAAGCTGAACCTTCCGTTATGAGCAGGCCAACCAACCAATTCCCCGGGTTTTGATTGTTGGGAGGGGGAAGAAAAACGCGGGGGCGTTCAGCGAAAGACTAAAAAGGTTCACCGCCTCCTTCCAGTGGGGGGAAGCAAATGGTGGGCAGACTCCTCCAGCCTCCTCACAGGCGACGACCATGGGGTTAACTACTGTATGCTGCGATATCACTCAGAAACGTATACAGCCGCAAAGCTCAACAGAGAACAAAAGCGTTTAAAATTCTTTTCGTGTGCCATTTGCAAACTTGACAAAACATGGGAAAAAGTGGAAAAGTCAAAAAGCGCCGTTTGCCGAGCGAATCAGGCATGCCATGCTGGACAAAAGCTTTCTTCAACAGTGAACCGCGTGACTTACGTGTACGTCACGAGCACCGAAGCGTTCATGCGCGCGATGAGGCATATCTTGGTTTGTTGGGTGTTGAGAAAATCCCTGCTGAACACAGAATATGTGTGGCCAGGCTGATCGAGCGACGCCGAAGAAACCGATGTTCCTGTCGCGATATTCCACGCCACCGTGCACCACGCAAGGCACGAGACAAGCAGCTTGATGTTAGCAGGCATGGTGGCCGGAACTTGTCCAAGTCGCAGATTCAGAACAACATTCCTTGCCCTAGCGGACCTAGCAACCTCGTCTCGTCGACAGCGATCATCCACAGGATGATCTGGTAAACATGTGTAACACTTAAAATTAGAAAAACTTTGATTCACACACAGCTATACGAACGGCGGTTACATGCGTAGAACGCAGCGTAAAATGTAGACACTTCCTAGAGAAAACGTTACAGCCACATCTGCATCTATAACTGTGTTTTATTAGGTTACTAGGATTTTCAGCATAACAATTGTTCCGCCGTCATTTCGTCAAGCTCATTCGTACGATAGTTGCTTATGAGTAAAGGTTTGATTGCTACAGTAGAGTAATTAATAACTCCAGGTTGTTGAGCCTTTGAGGAATGAACCTGCCACGCACTGCTTTCATAACTTTGCGATGATTCTCACTGCACATATCCACCATACCCGTATTTAGTAACAGAGCAAATGGGAAGTCGAAAATGGATGCGGCTTAATTTCACGCCATTTGAACCTGCCTTTCAATCACCCACACAAGCTGTCACACAGAGTAGAACAGCGTTCGCACGTTTTCAATCCTAGCACATGCAACGCTTAGGTCTACGACACCACCTCCTGCATACCCAATATTAACGATAACATTTTGAATACAAGATACATTAAGATAACTGCACTGATGCTACATAATTTTTTATCTGCATTTCTCTGCCTTGTTTGCAACAGTTCTCAGCACCACCTTGATTTTGTCATACTTGGTGACCCCAGCAAGGTGCACAAGGTAAAAATCGCTGGCGCCCACCATTTCTGAATCAATTACACCTTTCAAAAAATCATCTGGAAATAGAGCATACAGACTATTTCTGCTTGAAAGTAAAGGAAACAAAATGCGACCATTCAAACACGTTTCTCCCAATACTCGATTGTACTTTCCTCTTACGTCAGACTGACAGATCCCTTCACTGTTTAAAAAGTGCGCGAGACCTGTTGCGCCGTGATTAAGCGTTTGGGAACGCACCTTAAAGCTGGGAACAGTTTACCCCTGTTGAACGGCCTTAGCAATCTTGTTGCAACTCTTAGACCAGGGGTTCTCAACCTTTTCAAGCATGTGGTCCAATCAATAAACAAACAGAGGGTCCATGACCCACCGATTGTACAACTTCTCCAATGCGACAACTGTTGCACATGCACAGGGCAAAAATGAAACCAATTCAAAACAACACTCGGTAACACAACGCACGCTACAATTAATGCCCAAGCTCAGCCTGTTTGTTATAAAGCATTGATATTCGAGGCTCAACACATGATGTTTGTTGTTATAAAGCATAGATATTCGAGCAATACATGATCTTCCACATTAAGCCTGCTTCTAAATTTCGATATCATGGCTTCTAAATTTCGATATCACCAACAAGAGCCGCCTGTCTGTTTAAAAGTGCCTTCAGTAACTGTATATTCAATTGTGCACAACGTAGTATACTATGTGGAGATTTCCATGCCGTAATAATTTCTAACACACAATGAAACAACAGAGAACGTACTATGTTTGTGCCTCAACTACTAGCTACGTTTTCGATTGAAGGTCCATCTTGTAAAACGTATTCGATTTGAATAATACCAGGCCGAGACCCGTCACAAATTCTTTCACGGCCCACCGGTTGAGAACTGTCTAAAGACGCCAACACAATTCTATTCCCCCTTGCTCGCTAATAACACCACGCTACTCTGCGCTTCGTTGGGTTTACACACGTTTATTACATATACTCCCAGACTCGATATCAACCAATCATTTCAAGAGCAGGCAGCTACGATTTCAAACGCATTTCATCATTCTAACACAGGGGTTCCAACCTGGGGTACATGTACCCCGGGGGTACGTTTGCCTATCCGAAGAGGTACATTTAAGGTTAGCAATAGACGGTAAAACTATATTTACATGTTGTTTATTTTCAAATATTTATCATATACCACTTAATATTATTTTCAAAAGTGATTATATGCGTATTGTTAAATATATCTGCGAAAAATCATGAGAAAATATTTTGTCATAAGGAGCTTTAGGAGTACATGTTCATCTGTCAAAAACCTGAAGGGGTACATCCTTATCTGTTGAAATGCTGTAGGGGTACATGCTCATTTGTCGGAATGCTGAAGGGGTACATGGTAAGAAAAAGGTTGGGAACCCCTGGTCTACCAGGATCAAGTTGACTGCCACCAACAGAAGACACGTCCACAAGAAACACTTAAAAGCACTAGTTTCTGTATGCTTTAGCGGAATGAGTCGACTGCCATCTGCTTTCGTCTTTTTGCGATGATTCAAACTTGCACATATCTCTATTCAAGTATGGACTTTCCACGATGGGTGTAAGCAAGGAATCGATCAGCAAATTTTAATAGGAAATCGATTTCACGTAAAATTACGCATCCTCAGTCCTGAAAATTGCAAGCAAAGCTTACAGGTGAAAAGTTGAAAGGCTGAAGTAACAGCAGAGATCAAATAAACTCAAGACTACAATTAAAATTTCGTAATACAAGCTCATAAATCATAACATCTTAACAAACTGACTGACGTCAAGAATACTAGTGGGGACAAAAAAACTGACTCATGAAATAAGTGTTTGCTCAAAAATTAAAAAGATGTTTACTCAAATAAATAAATGACTGAAACATCTAACTAGTTGATGCTAATGGCTGAAAAATTTCTCCAACTAAAAACTAACTCTTGGTGAAATGACTAACAACGGTAGAGAAAAATAGTAAGCCATGTGCGAGCAGTA
>Ga0210059_1001324_pt1 | contig 36898 bp, 19 predicted proteins | sample Ectturendosymbi2_FD_188042 | JGI IMG/M metagenome (GOLD analysis project Ga0210059, IMG submission 188042) | Ecteinascidia turbinata endosymbiont from Florida, USA - Sample 2 (SPAdes) (version 2) | ecosystem: Host-associated > Tunicates > Ascidians > Unclassified | place: Key West, Florida... | reverse complement strand
AGGCTGAAGTAACAGCAGAGAAAAAACAAACTCAAGACTACAATCAAAATTTCGTAACACAAGCTCATAAATCATAACATCTTAACAAACTGACTGACGTCAAGAATACTAGTGGCGACAAAAAAAACTGTGACTCATGAAATAAGTGTTTACTCAAAAATTAAAAAGGCGTTTACTCAAATAAATAAATGACTGAAACATCTAGCTAGTTGATGCTAATGGCTTGTCTTAGAGTAGCAGTTTGTCTTAGAGTAGCAGTTCTAGAGATGTTGCAACTCTGCCACTTTTTATCTTACGTGCTGCTTTGGCGAACGAAACTAAGCATCGTCGGCGAAAGTCAATCAAACGTGTTTTCTCCTATCGCCGGTTTGTAAAAAATGAGCTTATTCTGCTTTGTGGTGTAGGTGTTCCTAAAAAGGAAAAGTAGTTTTTGCAGCTCAAACGACCAAAGATTTTAAGTTTCCCTGTTTGATTGCCAACGGCGTGTTCGATGTGCTCTTGACACGCACGTTTCTCCGTGGTGAGATGAAAAAACAACAATGCCTCTTCGCTTGAGACCGCATTTGAATGACATTGATGCGTTTCGCCAATCGCCAAATGACGCAACATGAAAAGAAAAAGTCCGAACAGAAACGGAAAGACGGCACAGTTGCTGTACGTGTGCTGATTGTACCCTCACGCTTTCGGTCAGTCATGTACCATCAATGCTTCTTCTGCTCGAAAGCAGCACGTTAGGGATGGATATGAGGGAGCTATAGAACCCACAGCTATTGAAACATAAGTGAAGGCAAATGTAGGATGCGCGCAATAGATAAGGAAGAAAAAGTAGATGCAGAATAGGTCGTGTACCAATTTGCCCGAGTCTGGATTCAATATGCTGCATCGTCGTTTCTTCAACTTCCTGGAAACGTTCTGTTAAATACAGTATATACGCTTTGGTAACTAGGTGTTAATTTTAAATTACAGGAAAAATATTGCTATGGTAGTAAATAAGTATGGTTTCTGAGAGGGGAGCTATAAAGAGGGAGACTTTAATTAACGAAAGGAACAGTTACTCCTTTTGTCGTTCAAGTAAATATAGGTGAAATCCATATTACCTGCTGTCTATATCTTCTTCCATTTTTTGAGGCAAAAATTATAGTGACATCAACTGGGAATTTTTGAGCCCGTGACACATTTAAGCTTTGGGTTTGTAAGATGACAGAAAAGAAAAAATACCCTGCTCTTTTGCCCAACTAAAAAACAACGTAGCCGCCGTTCAAATGGAAAAGCGAAAGTCGCAGGTTGGACGAACTTTAAAAACAAACGAGTGATCAAAACTTACCACTCACATACTTCAACTGCATTTGACGAGGATTAACATGAGACACGAGTGCTTGCTGGTAACTTTTTACAGGTTCGCTGATGCGGTGGGTCTGTTGTGACGATTCGGTCGTTTTTCAATTGAGATTGCATGATGTGTGCACGAGAGAATGCCTCTGATTTATAACGTCCTACCACGAAGCAGTTCAAACAGTTTTGTTTGTTTGGTAATGGTAGGTTGATTTGTTGATTTCATTGCACTGCAGCCAACTTAAGGTTATGAAATATTTCGCAGATTTTTTGACTCAGCAGCTGTTGCGAGCATCGTTGAAAGAAATAATCATTTAATCAACAAAGTGTATTTGAGCGGTGGTTGTTTGCATCTGCGTGTCCTATTGCTAAACACCAAATTATTACCAAGTCAAAAATCGAATGCCAGGCCCGTCTGATTTAACGAAGTAGACTACTACATGAAAGAAACGATTGAGCATTTGTTGTCTGCGCCAGTTACACGTTTTCCCGGCGCTTTCGACAAAAAGGTAGGATCGAAATTGCATCAAGGAAATAAAAACAAGAATCGAACCATATTTCCTTCAAACCACGAACATCGCCGCATTCGACCATTTTATTGAGAGCTGAGCGGCAGAAATGACTGCACATTATGTAAAAAACATGTTCGACGTACGGATACTCAAATAATTTTGCATAACATCAAGCAAAAATGTTGCCCAGTAACATGAAATGTATACGGGATATAAAAGGAATATATTTTTGTCGCTTAGCAACACTGTTAATAATGACGAGGCTTTTTCAAATATTTTGAAAGTTTACCCTGATTTTCTGCGTCTTACTGTAAAGTTTGATTGACGAACTTATAAAGTAGAATCGGTATTGCCAATAAAGTTGTAAATTTTGCCTGCTGAAATAATCTAGATTATTTTGTAAACGGACGAACACACATAGTTCAGTGCCGAAAAAAACGGAACCTTCATAAATTCATGCAAAGGTTCTGTGGCTTCATCGGGAAGATATTTGTGTTTGATTAATCATCGATGTAGTTATCATTTTAAAATTGCACCACAGGTGATATTGCACAGTGGGTGACTACAGGACCGAAACTGTCGTGGCTTTGTAGTTGTCACTGAATATAGTGCACTTGCTTGCTGTGTGTTGCTTCGTCTTCACTTTCTGACGTCTTGGGCGGTTTTAGAGTTGCTGCAGAAATCGTTTCTGAACGCAATTGACTTTCGTTGAGTTCAGTTGCCTGTGAGGCAAAACAATTGACAATTGGCAATGTGTAAAATAATAACCGTCAATACTAAGTCAACAGTTATGCAAAGTAATACCGTAGGCGCCTGGACATCGAACATGAACTAACTTCTGAAAAGGGCGAGATAATTCTTTTGACCTGAATGTCATTCAAAAAGTGCTTGCGTGCTTTACAAATGTCAAAACAAACCACCGTGGAAAACGTTCGAGAGAAGGTTGCGTTGAGAACTAAAGAAAAGTTTGTGAATCATGAGATGTGCGGTATGGGGATCAATTGCGCAACTGATGCATTGTCTTCTGTTAAATTTGCGTGCAAGGTCTTAACCACAAAAAAACGCTGGGGGAAAAACAGCTGGACGGCTAAAAATCATTTGCGATTGATGCTGCCGAAGAATTTCCGCTGAGTCGAGAAAAAGGGCTTGGTTTGGTTGGTGCTGATGAACAGCAGCGCTATTCTTGAATTTCGTGCTTGTAGAACGGTTCAGCACTTTCAAATGGCAACAGGTCGCCACGTTCGATTATCCCAATCAAGAAACGAGCCCAGACCCAATAGTTTCAGCAGAAAAGCGGTCTCCCTGATGTTTAGCCTAGTGCTAAACACAGAACAGCTTCTTGGTTGACGTCAAACGGATTGATCCATGACTATCATGCTACCACTGCAAACATGAAGCACGCATGTTTGGAATTATCTTCTGCTCGACTGCAATCTGATTTGTCAACTGATAGGCCAGCGCGAAAACATTTTGTTCTGGTATCAGATTACTTCACGCCATATATCCTTTATGAACAGTGAGCGCTTTTGTTGCTTAAACAAGGTGACGGTCGCAAAGCATTGTTTCAGGATTTGTTGCTGGTAGCATGGTCGACAGCAGAGAACGAGATGGATAGTACGTGGCAAATTGCAGGTGCTTGGAGCTTGTCTGCTGTGTGAAAGATCGCAAATGTTGCATTTTCAGACTTAATATTTGCTCACCATGAGAATCAACGTTTTCACTCAGTCCACACGCACCTGTATCTGCGATTCAGTGCAGCAAATGCGGAACTGCTGCGAAAGAAACCTTGCCACAAAAGGCGTTGGTGGCTTGGCAGGTCGAAACACAGGGCATCTTTCACTAACCGGGGTTGCAAAAAGGGAAGAAGCAGTAACGCATATCATGAATTTATGGAGAATTTTGCTGACTGTTAAGGTTTTAAAGGACAAGACAATTCATTTAGCTCATTGTGAATATCGAAAGGCTTTAGTGCTGGAAAGGTAACACTTCCTGATCCACTGCCCAATGTAGAGAGTTGAAAGCGCTGAGAACAGAAAACACTAACAGTGTTCGATCTTTTCTAAAAACCTAAACTGACATTTAGTGTTGAGTTGAGATTATTAGCGCAAGCATTAAACAATTTTATGCAGATTAAAGTTAAGGCACTGGGACATCGAAAAAAAGCTGTTAAACAGGTTGTCTCGTTGGTCACCCCTCTACAGTTCCATGGACTTTTATTATAGTTCAAAGTTAATGGCCGAATTTTTGCGAATTTAACAGGGTTATATTTTTTGAAGATGTTGCAGTCTGCTGGATGATCAACACAGTTTCGCAGGAGTGCTGGGTCGCAACCGGTATCTACTGTGTTTTCCCCATTTGCGCAAGGAGCTGAGCATGGCAGAGAAAGTGTAAACCAGCCATGTCCTACCCGCGGGCCGCATGCTGCCCAGTCGAAGGTTCTGTGTGGCCCAGTTTAGGTTTTCGCTGTAGTAAAATATCCTATATTCTGACAACCTGTCCTTATTGTGATAATATTGAGCTTCACATTTGTGATGCAGGTGGTCAGTGCCACGTTATCACGTTTGTCACCAATGCAATGAGGATTCCAACGCTTTCAGTGCATTAGTTTAAGCTAAATTTAGTTTTCTAAGATCAAAGTAAGCCGCTCAATGAGCGGCCCTCATTAATATGTCATTTAATGTGCGGCCCTGGTTAAGGTAGTGACATAATTTTTGGCTCAGTAAGTCATTTGGGTTGGACATGGCTGGTGTAGACCCAGCTAAAATGAACTCGACTCTGGTCTGTTTCAAGTGCACAGCACCGGGAAGGTCATTGGTGCAGCATTAGAAAACGGAGGCGATTGAGTGCAGCACCTTCAAGCTATACTGCTGAGAAGTACGCCAAACCGGACTTAATTTTTGCTGCACGGCAGTGCAAAACTTGCCGGAAATGTTTTATTGCAAAATCATCTTGAAGGGGCTTCTTTCTTGTGGGTTGTCATCCTTTTTGCTTCATTTATTTTCTTTTCATAAATGACTCAAAATTTGTGATCTAGCAGCTAATGTCAACTTTGCTGCCCCTGATCTGATGGGTATTTAAGCTGCGAGTCGATTGTTATCTGGCCTTGTTTGGCTAATCACTTCACATATCAATCTTTCTGAGGCTACAAAGCGCTTGAGGTGCTACAGCTGCCTAAGCGTCCTGACTTTCCAAATGTGGCGTTTTCGTTGTTGGTGCGCGCTAAGATAGGTTTGTCAGAGAAAATAACGTGGTGCTTGTTGCAGCTGCGCATGAAGCACGCGTTGCTGTCGGAGCACATTTCCAAACCATCACATTGATGCGAGTTGGACATTTTTACCCCTGTTGGACCAGATTCTGATTGGTTGGTTCTCGCTTGTAAACATAACATTTAGATCGTTCACAACACACCTATAAAATCTGAACATGCTTTGTCGAAACTCGACACTCGCTGGCAATAATTCTACAGATAGGGTACAATAATTTTAGTGAGAAATCAGCGAAAAAATAACTATTCGTTAAGTTCCACCTATAGTAAAACATTCATTAGACCTCTATTTGGTTCAACTTAGTGGTTCCCACCAGGGGTTCCGCTCATGTCCAATAGCTCAAGGCGGAGTTTGCGGAGTACATAGAGATGAGCGCATTGTGAAGCTTATACATTTCACCTGAATGTTCATAAATCTCCCGGTGAAACGAAAAAATTATCTGTAACATACACTTGTCACCATCCTGACATACATCCCCGAGCTAAAAAAACATCTGTTATATTTGCAACCAGCATCATGCGTAAATGTGCCGATTCTTGTTCGTCAGTCAGCAGCTGGGATTGGTTGTGCAGCACTCTTTATTCGACCGTGACGGTGTTTGAACCACCGACCTTCTAACTCGGCGGCGAATCCTCTGTTCACGAAGCCAGCAACGACTATGGTAACGTAGCCATTGAGTGCGAAATGCGATAAATCTGACCGCTTTGATGCCACCCAGTGCATGTAATCGAACGATATCAAATATGTTTGCAAAAATTAATAAATAACAATACTGCACAAGTAGATCATAACTTCTTCGCTCATGTGGTTAGTCAAAAATGCTGGGGTTGCGACAGAGATTAAAACTTGCAAACCATGCCCCAAATACACAGCGTTTGTTCATGCGTGCCAAAGAGTAAAAATTGTTGGGAAACCACTGGCCGAGATTCAGTAGCAATCATTACTATACGTTTTCTCGTATTTCTGGCTGTAGTAACGTTCCAGTTTACTGCCAATGTTGCAGACCTTATTAAGAATTTTTAAATGAATACAGCATGTTAGTGCAACTGGTGAGATCTCGCAAAATTTCACTGGGCTTGCATTCGCAGCAATGGAAATTCGTGGAAACGTCATCATGACGCATATTCCATGTGAGGACGGAGGTCTTTGATCTTCACCATTCCGATTTTTCGCCTAATGCGGCGCATAGCATCATTCATTTGTGACGTCAGTACAAACCCGATCAGAGGTAGAGCTTTTCAACTTTGAACTTGTTTTTTTTATGACCAATGCTACTGTTTACTACGTTCGTGTTATAACTCCGTGATTGTCAATTCTGTCTGTAAGTTCCGTTTACTTATTTTGAAGCGTAACCTGGTTCCTGTGTGAAAAGTGCACTTACTCCCTTGTCTTTCGTCTGGACTCAAGTTAGGATGTTTGTTTTTTCGATTATGTCTATTGTACTTTGGCATTTCCACATCTGCTTTGCATCTTTCATATACTGATGATTCATACCTGAGTTGTGCAAATATTTTGCCTATGAGCAAATTAAATAGCTCTGCACTGATTCGGCATTTGCAGTTTGCTGATAATAACTGCTCAGTAGTCAGAACGCATATGTACAACCCAGAGCCGTAACATGAAGTTATCTTGCGCTTACAAGCTAATGATCCTCAACGGCCATCGTTCCGATTTTAAGGCAATGCCTCAACATGATAGTCGCGCAAGGGCAGGTATTTGTGTGCAACTTCCGAAGACACTAAATACAAGTGAAATCTGGTCGATCTTTTTCGGTTCATGTGTGTACAAAAAGTTCCGATATATGGAATTTGATGAAAATCTTCAAAACAAGCCGTCAAAGTAAAAAATATTCTCTGCTCAGTTGCCGACAACATTGTCATCGCATATGGAATACCATGAGTCGGAAGCTACGTCACATGGGTTACGTGTGTGGGCAAGAAACGCGTTCTATCTATATGGCCGGGGAAGTAAGAGTGGAAGCCCTTAATATTTCGTTCAAACAATGACTAACCTCGTTAAAGCTCTTTACTTAATGAGGCGAGTGTTTCCGACAAGCTTGATTGAACCCACTTTTTGTACTTCCGCAATCACGCATAAAAGTAGGTGAACATGAAGGCTAATGGTTAGTTTTTTTACGATAGCATTAGCAAGACATGCGTACGAAAATTTCTGACAACCTGCAAATCCACTCGTTGTTTAGTCAGGAGACATTCGTCCAGAAAGTACAATGCAAAAGATAAAACTGCTTTTCGAGCCCAAGTTTTTTGACAGCCAAGGTGGTCATGAGTTGAAAGTAATTTTAGATGTGAAGCCCTAATACCGTTCTACCAAAAATGGAAAGTTGAAATTTTAATTAGTTAAAAAGTGTTTAGTCGACTAAATAGACAAACTGCCTTGCTTACAGTTTTAAGGTTTATGAACGTCGTTGTTGTTTGGTCAAAGTCAATGGCTTCTCTCTGAACTTCTGCATTTCTGACGATTTGATGACGAGTGCAGTAACTTTACTGCTGCTACTCTAAGGTTTTCTTGAGGACTAAACAATCGAAACTATTTTGCGCAGTCGAAAGATAAAAGAAATCGATTAAGTTTTGATACTTGCCGCACTAATCACTCTCAGAAAGATGTTGTCACCTTCTCTCAGCGTGAAAGCGCATGGCAATATCAACATGCATCGTTCAACAACATTCTGAATTACAGCACTCTGTCATGAGTCATGACCCCGGTAGAGGCAGTTAAAATGATGGAGGTAGTTTTTGTATTTGTGAGCAATGGACCATACTATTATGCTTTTTAAGTATGAGTTTAAAAAAAGTTTTTGTTTCACACCCGCATCTCAGTCAGCAGGCGCTTGTTTCACTGGTGTCATAACTGTGTCGCTTCGAAGTAAAACATTAACCTGCATTTTCCCCTTTTTCACAAAAAGGAAGCAGTTAAATGCACGCTCACAGTAAGATGTTACTTGATGGGCTGTATGTTTTCACTCATCTCTTACCACAAAACCTTTTGAAATTAAACAAAAATGCATTTTTGCAAGACAAACCTCGCAACGTGCGAAAAATGTTTAACGTAAGTTGCCACTTGTACCCTGGCAACGTAAAAAAGCGTTGAAGGCATGTAGTGAAGCTTGTATGAAATGGCCAATGCCTTGGCTGCATCCTAAAATCGTCTGAAGCGTCTGTTTGAGTTACGGTAGTCCTGTGCGTCGTAGTTGGGGTATTCCGCTCAATGCATTGCTACCCGGTCGTTGGTTTATATATCTTTTGTCTGCACAAAGTGCGTTAAGCCGGTGGTATTGCGCTATCGCAAAGAGGAAATTTGCTTGACGCAATACGACTGTTTTCGTTTAGTCCCGTAACAGGTCACGGTTGGTGGGAGATGTATACAGTCCTAAAGCACCACATGTTTACCCCAACGTGCTTGAACGCTAAGAGCTCAGAAGTTCGTAGTGTTGAGCCTCTGTCAACATCTAGTAATTTTTCTGGTTTGACTTCTTGTGAAACGTGTGCGTGCTCATTTGCAATATTTGTATACTCAAACATGAGCAGCAACTGGAGAGAGATTGTTCGAAGCTGATAAGGATCAGCATAGTAGCTACTTGTTTCTTTTGCGTTTTAGCAGTCCTTTGCTGCGATATTGGAAAATGTTAATTTTTGTTTACCTATTGGAAATCTTTTTCATTTTTTTAGCTTCCTCGAAATGGACATGAAACAGCTGGTTGTGGTGAAAAGTTCTTATTTTTAATTTTTAAGTGAAGATGAGGGCTAGAGATAGAAAGCGCCTGGAACACAGGTTTTTGATAGTAGCTTAAAAATAGAGTGCCCACTTCTTGATCTCATGGGTTTGCATTAGATGCTCAAAACGCTGAATAATATGAAAATATGTTGAATCAGTTATCTCAAACTTTCAAAAAGCTGTTCGATGAATATCCTGTCATATATTTCAAAGCTTCTGTAGCTTAACCATAGGTGAATTGACATTTTGGTGCCTGACCAGCATCTAGATCTACTACTCTTGGGAAGTCAATCCATTTCAAATTGGGGTGCCAGGAAAATCTCAAGGTTGGTCTCTTCCGCTTAGCTCAGTGTTGTAGAAGGGCAAACATTAAAGTAAAACAAAAATGTGGTACGAGACAGTTAATCCGGTTTGAAATTAATGTTGTTACTTCGGTCTACAACACAACGCAATTTTGCGAGAGTATGTGGTTGAGGTTAAATATAAAAGATAGGTCACGTTTTCCTCTAGACTTTGTAGGCAACAGGTATAATTAATTGTTTAGAAAGTTAGATGGTAGGAAACAATGAAAATAACAATTTACCTCATATCCCGTCCATTGACTAAATTAAAAGTCAATGCAAAGTACTTTTTTAAATATGAAAATGCAGTGAATTGAACTTTTGTGTTGTAACCTTATCTTAATCATTTAGACTTTAGATGATAGGAGACAAAGAAAATAACAATTTGCGTCATATCCCGTCCACTGACTTAATTAAGAGTTGACGCAAAGTACTTTTTTAATATGAAATTGCAGTGAAATCGTTCAGACTTTAGATGATAGGAGACAACGAAAATAACAATTTGCGTCATATCCCGTCCACTGACTTAATTAAGAGTTGACGCAAAGTATTTTTTTAATATGAAATTGCAGTGAAATTAATTTTTCGTTGCAACGTTGTCTGTCACCTGTCAGGCTGGTTTGAAGCTCAGTGTTTCGAAACTGTACTGTTCAGATAATCATAGAGCAACGTAACTTGCTGGAATTGCATTTCCGCGAAATTGGTTTTCTAAATTTCATCTTTGATCTCCAAATTGTCTGTCATAGGAACTGGCTCTAACACTCCATTGCCATTTTTTCAAAACAAAAGACTCCGGGCGATGCTAAGCATGCGCTAATGCGCTATACTTCTCCAGCAACCAACATAGGTTGCGCAGACTGCGGTGCCAAATAATGGCTTGACTAGACACATTTAAACTTTACCAGACATAAAGACAAATACTTCGGAGAAACGCACGAATTTTTCAACTTAATTAATATTAAGTGCGAATCAGTTAATGGCCCATGAATTCGCTATGTTAATCACTCAGTAAACCATTCGTCCCCTGGTGTGATGAAGTGTCGCTCGCTTGGGCGAAGGAGAAACTTTCTGCTGTTCGGCCACGACCTGGTTACACGGAAACGAATCGTGGGGTCATGTTGCGGCTGAGAAACGCGGCTCTGCGTATTTGCGTTGCGTTCACGTCAGTCCATTTGTGTAGACAAGATCTGGATTGCAGGGCTGCGTTCGTTCACCTTTCGATGAACTTGCCCAGTTCCTGCAGAGACTTGCTTTCCATCGGCAATTGCCCTATTTCACGCTATTTAACAATTTGTACGGCCTTTCGAAGATGTTCGGGCGATGCAAAGTGAGGTAGAAACTTTTTGGGATGTTGTTTCCCTGCAGCAGGGCTACTCAGTTATTTTAAGAAAGGGTCCAGTTACAAATGTCAAAATTTTCCGAGGTCCGGCGACTTCCATGAAATCATGCAAATGTGACATGTCTTGGATTTTTCTAACAAAAAAACATAATATGAGAATTTAACACAATTACACAATCCGGAAAGTGGATACAGACATTAACAAAAGTTGTCAGCGTTATTTATTGTTCTGCTGGTGGGAGCAATGGCATTTTGTGCTTTTTGGCAGTTACCCAAATTTTTGTTCCAAGGTAGTGACAGCGAGTAGAAGGCAGTGGTGAAAGTTTTTATTCGTCACACAGATGCGAAACTTGTTCGTCATGAACTTATTTTTTGAAAGCGCGGACTGTCAGCAGTCAGTGGCGTAACTAGATGTTTGAGCCAGGAGGGAAAACGTGCTTCAAAGGGGTCCACCGGCCAATGTAGAGGGGTCACCAACAACACTAGAAAAAAAATCAGAAATGATGGTGAAACCGGGTGCGGGTGGCTATACTAAAACCATAAATCACCGAAAAATACTCGGAAAAACGCAAAAAAAATTAATGAAAACCAAGCGAATACTAAAAACGAAGCTGACTTTTACATTTACTGTAGCTTGATGGAGGGGACCATTCGCCCCTCCGGCAGCAGCAGGTAGACCCAGACAGAGTGAGAAATTTCCACTGACAATTTGCGAGGAGTAGAAAAAAATTTGGAGATACCAGATGCCTTCCTTTGACAAAAAGTTTTCATTTGTGCCATCAAAAATATTTCTTTCACTGCTACTACATTCTGTTGGAATTCAATTAATTCCAGTTGAATTTTGGCTGCGTCTACACCAGTGGTGTCAAGCGGCGGGAGTTCCGCTCCGCCACCTTCATCAGTGAATGCAGTGAATGATGGGTCGTTGCCTACAAATATAAGCGAAGATACCCAGCAGAGCTCGGCACCTATGAAACTTCCACTATATATCTTCGGTCCACACATGAGCATGCGTCTTTTGCTTCAGTTGAGAATTCGGTAATGTCTGTCACTAACAAGGGTTTTGAGGAAAAAGCAGTAACTGTTTTCGAAAAGTAAAGTCGCCAAACTGTTGGCAATATTGGCAACCAACTTTTCAATAAATTGAATAAACTTGGAATCTTCTTGCTGTTATTTCCCCAAATGCTTCGGAAAATTACTAAGTTCATTTTGATGACATGTTTGAAAATACTGAGCTTTTTCTGGAAAGGCCGAGTAGTGGTGATCAAATCTAGAGTAGTATGTTTTTCTCCTTACAGTTTTACATTCACGTCGTTGAGGTGTTACACTGTGTCAGCTAGAAATCCAACAGTTTCCCTTTATCATTTCCTACAAAAGTTGAAAATACCTTAGCTTTACTACTTCGCATTTTGTTGACTTCCTGCAAAAAATTCTTTCCTATAGGACCAAAACTCTTCACTTACTCAAGTCTCTTTCATAATTGCGCCCATGTAAATTTGTATAATTGCATTGCTTTCGGAAAGAAAAGGTTTCATAGTTATTTTCTAGCCTTGAATCCACAATTTTCACCAGGATAGACATTGTAGAAACGAGCTAATCTTTAACAATTATGACGAAACAATTACTTGCAACCGAATAAGCATAAAAAGCCCAACTCAGGTGTGCGCTGCAATATATAGCTGAACAACAGCTTGACTGAATATCACTTATATTTTATACAGATGGCGAGGAGTTATGCTTTAGAAGTACGTCCAAAAGCGCAAGATTTTGGATAAAAACTTTTGGTATAGAATACACCTTTGAAAGGCTGACGAGGTCCGGCCGCCACCATCCAAAGGTCCGGATTCGGACCGCGGTCCGCCATTTGAGCAGCCTTGCCCTACAGCAACCTATAACATTTTGGGCGCAAAACTTGATTATTGAGACTTGAAGTACCAGTTTTCTGTTTTTGTGTACTTTTCTTGGTTTCCATTTCGCCTCCTACAGGGTGCAGGTTCCAAAAGCTAGGGGTTGCGTTTGCTGAGGATACCAGTCCAGGTTTCGGTAGCTTGAGGAAAACGCCTTGCCGGCCGTGCAGTTGCTCCGTTTATCCCGTAGCTTCCTGAAAGAAGATCACCAATAATTAGCATTTCACGTTTGTGCAGGCGAGCCTTTATTTCAAAATAAAGAAAACGGCAGATTCGCTGGCGACCATACGCTGCAGACTGCTGAGCAGATATTTCTCCCATTCACATGCATGGAATTCCTGACGCATGTCACAAACCTTATTGTGACGCAAAACCAGGAGCGATCGATGCATCCACAAGACGGACGCAGGTGCAACTGAAAGTAAACAGACAACAAAACGGAAACGTTGATCGTTTCCATCAAGCATGGCTTTTGTACACAAATCCAACCCCACACCACCGACGCCGCTGGGAAAACAATGGGCGGGGATCGAACGTGTGGGACATCAGTAGTTGGTTGATAACTGAACAGTAGTTGTAATCTTGTAGTCCCAGGTGGCAAAGAATATTTTGCTCAGGTTAAAACCTTTCAGTTTGTGATAACCAATGCCGACTGTCAAAGTGATCTGCGTTTGAAATTATAATTCTTTTGGTGGAAATTTTTTCAACTGCAAGCATCCGGTTGTCATAACATGGCGTAAAAATCTTGAATACTTGAAGTACCATTGACCAGGTTTAAATCGTAGGTGAAGTAAGCATAAAAAATTCTGAATCGATTAACAAACCGGAGCCATGTTGAAAATTCAATAATCCTTTGCTTAAATCAGCAAATTTGCAATTGGGCAAATTTCTCGCTGTACAGCAAACTTCCTGTATGGTTTTTCTACTGCGATTTCTGTTCTCATCTTTGGCAGATTTGACTTCTGCATTTCCAGCTTGGCTCAGCTGTTGGAAATATGTCACCGAATCGATCGTCGTTCGATACCACTCCAACTCGAGTGCCAATTACTGTACGGGTCGCACGCTGTCTCTGTCGAAATGAATGAGGTGCTATGCGAACGTATCCGTACTGCGTCGCCGTTCGGGGTAACGCGGGTTTTGCGTGTCTGGCAGACGTGGATTCTGTAACAGGTTGTATCACTTTCCTTTTGAAAACACAGCACTCAGTTTTCAACTGATAAGAAGCGTACGTCTTTTCATTGTCTTGGCGAATGGGCAATTCTTTAAACTGCGATCTTGGAAATGTGCTCAACGCTTTTCGTCCCTTTCGACATTTTATAATATTTTATAATATTGTAATACCTGATGAGCGTATTTACGAGTCAGGACTTGTTCGCACTTTATATTTAAATCCTGATTCTTACCAGTTAAGTCAAGTGGAAGTTTACCTATAGGTCGTAGTAAGAACATAATTCAGAAATAAATACCGGTGTATGGACTGCTCAAACCGGGTGCTCATAACTACTTGAACATGAGGTTCAGAAAAAAATATTTGGGGCATTGGCATTGACAATAACAAGAAATCCATCGCTCGAAAACAGACATTTCGAGAACTTGTCAACTTCATATGTGGTGTGAGAGTCAACTGGGAAGTTTCGGGAAGATTTTACACCTTCCTTCTATCTCAGATGGTTCAGCTAAAAATTCAAACTTTCACCGAATATCTCCTGTTTTACAGTGTATCATTATAAAATCGTGTGCTTCTGGTGTACATGGACGTTAAACACTATTGATTTAACACTTTCTATCGAAAGGAAACCCTTTAACCATTTCCCAGAAAAGAATCAGTCACTAAGATCATGCAGAGTGTATATTTCGCCTACTACGTAGGCACCATTCGCTCTTATTGAAATAGTACCCTTGATTTACACTTTTGAAATTTATGATGACGGGTCACATTAAAAACTCACGCGGGCCGCATTTGGCCCGCGTGCCGCAGGTCTCCACACTTGTTCTGGCGCAATGTTTCTTAAATCTATTGACCCAGGAGTAGGTCACGGAAAATTGACTCCGTTAACGGCTGTCGCTAATCGCTACTAAACGCTTAATACATAAACCAGAGTTATAGGTAAAAAGCGGTGAGCGACTGCTTTTGTGTCCAGGTGTCATCATTCGGAGCGACGGCGGGTCACAGTAGGAAATGGTTAAGAATCTTTTATTCTAGCAAGTATGTTATAAAAGTAACAGCAACAAAAAGCTAAAACTTATTTGTCTACTGTATGCGGATACGTAGTAGAAAGGCGGTCAAAATGACGTGTGGAATTGTGCTTGAATAAATTTATTAAATTGTGTGACATTTCATTATACTTATAGGCACGAGTAAATGCTGTTCCTAAACGTAATTCATAAAAATAGCTTGAATTCACTGGCGGCTGTAATTCATAAAAATTAACGTAATGCGGCCGGAAATAACGAAAAGGTTGTGCAACCCTGACTTACTGTAACAATTGTTGCTCACGGCAGAGTGCATTTATGGCTTCGTTCCTTGTCTTTCGCATAGAGCAGTGGTACTCAAACCGTGACCCGCGAAGCAATTTTCATTGGAAAGAAAACTTGACACTTTAATCATTTAAGATAATTTTTTAGAGAATTTTTATTGAGATAATAATTCTTGTGGCCCGCGAAAGGTTTCTGAAAGACAAATGTGGCCCACGAGCCAAAACGTTTGAGCACCACGGGCATAGGGTATTGGCTACAGCGGCGTGTGTCTTGTCACCAGTGTTCCTCTAAGAAAATTCTGAACTGAGCATGTTTGTTTTGTTGCGCACGGAGCGCATGCAACTGCAAAACCATGCAGACACACAAACAGTGAAGCGTTCCCAACGTTGAAAGGGCTATGCGATATGTACATACCGTATTAAATTCAGAATGTTGGAAGTGCGCGAGAATCAAATTTCACTGCACAAATTGCCTGGTGGTGCTGTGCAATTGCGCAGTTGCCGCACCTTACAGGGAACACTGCTTGTCACATATTTCTGCGACATCTGCAGAGCGGTTGCTTTCACATGCAAACGCTCAGCTTCCGGCATTGACCTTTCGTGCCGTGAATTTAACAAAGACTCTCAGACAAGTCCAAGGCATCTTCTGCAATAACGTTTGAGAGGTAGCCTACAAAATTACAAATGTCGAACCTGCTCGTAAAGCTTTACCGCGTCGTGTTCGATGGACAGGTTAGGTTTTTCTGGCTCTTCTCAAGTGTAAATATACCTGAGCTTGTCGCAGTAACTGTATCGAGCGTTCCCGCACCTGGGCCTGCCGCGCTCGCTCAGCAGATGAGTCGGTGTGAGTCAGGAACGCAGCCACATGTTCGTGGGAACTATTTAGCATTTACAAGCGCTGCCTTCACTGCTCAGCGCGCGTAAAGCGTGAGGGTCAGTCGTCGGTGAAGCACCCGATTGCGTTTTGAGCTGTCGGCGGAGGCGGTGAGAGGTTAGACGGCTTGTTCAGTTCATCTACTGCAGGCTGTGATAGCAGAAAAGTTACCAATTGGTCTGTAGCCGATTTTAATGTGGAAAAAAGTGGTGCTTAGCTTGAACAAAGTCAACGAAAACGAAACGACTGCAGATTTTATTGTGGCCTGTTTGAAGAGAAACATCGCAGTCGTTTTCAAAGCATGCTTATCTTCAACTTGTTCCTAACTTCGTAACTACGGCTTAAACCATTCGGTGCGTTGAAAAATTTCGCATAATTTTTTTCAATGTTCGAAAATGGTTGCTTTTGTTCTTTTTTGTATAAAAAGTCTTCCATGACGTTCAATCACGAAAAAGCTACCTTCGAGATAAAAATGCTGCAAGCTTGCTTGTATTTGCTATTTATAAAAACAGCGTGGAAACGCAATGACTTTACCCGGCAATAACACACAAAAGTTCTAAAATTTTAAGGTTCTTATTTTTTCTAAGTGTTGTTGGTGAGGCACTAAGCAGCTAAATAGTTCCGTGATGGTATCTGACAAAAGCAGACTTTTGTGAAGCAGTTTGGAACAAAACTGGCAGCTTACATTTGCCCTTTGCGTAAATAGTTTAGCTCGTTTGGGACAGAATACACGTCTTCGGAGCTAACAACCTGCTAACACCTCACTTTCTTGTTCTGTGTTTGGCAAAATAGATGTTTGCAGTGTTGGATACGATCGTGTGCCCTTTACACGGGTCATGGTTTGGCATTGTGCGATCTTTTGTAAGTTTATAAAAACAGTTGAATTGGTCGCTCTAGCTCAGCGGTTCTGAACCTTTTTGGTCTAGCTTCCCACTAAGGACAATCACCAAGTTCGAATTTCCCTCCTGATATTTTTAGTGACGATGTTTTACGGAACGCCATTTAGCCAATACTCATAGTAGCTATTAGCTCGGTGGTATATAGGTTTCGCAGAATAGATATAACAGTTAAAAGGATCTACTAATCGGTTTCACTTAAGGATTTCACTCATTTACGTCATATCAATCAAACAGAAAAGTAAAGTGCTAATTTTTAATTTTTAATGTGATTTTTGCGATTGCTTTCACTTCACCAACATCTCGATATGAGGATTATTGGTAAAAATCTTGATTGTGTTTTGAAGGGGAAACTTGTTTCTACGTGTTGCAAGCTCTGTTGTCCGAAACTATTTTAGCACAATTCCGGAGGCATGGTTGCACTAGTTGTGTAAAGTCTCATGGCTTTTTCGCTTTAACAATGCAAAGTGCAACCACATCGGATGCCTCAACGGACAAATTTACTTGTTTAAATGCACGTCCTGCATCCAGTCTGACACGTTTGAGACAACCCTCCTTAGACTTACTGTAAAATAGCCTGCTCAATCGATTTTGCTAGGTTGCTCCTTGTGAGCGTTGTTCAAATGCTGGTTGAGTTGGAATGATTTCAAACAGTTGTTAGCCAGTGTTTTCATGTACAACATACCCTTGCGGGATATATTCTCCATCTTTCTGGAGGCAAGCAACGACAAATCTGATGTAGTCTTCCTTGTATTTTCGCTTATTAGCCTTCGCAACCGACATTTTTGCACTACACTAGATGTCTTCGAAAAATAATGATTCGTTAAGAAGCAGGTTGTCATGTTTCACCGCAAAAAAATTTAATCTAACTTGTCACAACATAACATCACCTCATCTTCAGCAAAGTATAATTTCAATCCAACCTTGCTGATAAATTGAATTCAGCTTTTTTACATACCATGCGTACTTATGCTACCTAGTACGCTTAACCTAACTACCTGCCTATAGCAACCGTGGCTACCTTTAAACAACAACGGTCGTTATTCGATTGTGACTTTTGAACATTGTTGAACGGTAAAAACGCAATAATTGCAAAACAATGTACTAGTTGACAAGTAGATGTTTCTTTAAAAAATAAGTTCGTGACGTAATATTTAGATTTCCTTCCTTAGGTATTGGAGTAAATCAATTTCTCACTGCACCAAATCAGAAAGAATTTCCCACTGCATGGATGAAATTTCCCACCGGTTAAGAACCTCTGCTCTGGCTGAATTGTCTTTATTGTAGAGCGTTTAGTTTACAGGACTTTTCCAACAAAATCTTTAAGGCTGTTGGAATTTGCACAATTGTTTCAAATTGTATGCAAGTTTAAAGCAATCGTACGACGAAGTTACAAGATTGTAAAGCTCATAAAGCTCCATCTTTCTTCAGCTTTCTTAATCGAATTTTGTATCAAGCTACAGCAGTAAGTGTTTGCGTCTTTAGCGCACGATCGACGCACAAGTAATGCTCTCACACAGTACAGGAAACTGCGTCAGTGCAATTGTGAAACAATCGGGGTGTAGATTATTTGCAAGGTTTTTGCTTTTTAACTAAATTATCCAAACCGCAATTACAGGCGACCGATCCAGTGGGAATTTGTGTGATTCACCGATGCTATCGCGATAGATCCACTGCCGCAGCCCCGCTGCGGTCCTTTTGCTTTTTCCGTCACGTCGACTTAGTCTCGTGCGTCATGTATTTATACGTTGAACGCTGTCCAAGGCTCTGGCGGTGCCGCCTTGCAACCGAAATCCATTATGCAATCTTAAAAATCAATCAAAGTGAAGTAATGTCGACTTGACGTGTCTGCAATGCCGATCTCCAACGGAGAAGGCGGTCAGGATATTCGAAACAACAGGCATGTTTTTGAAATTTTGCAGGTTCCTAGGTCTCTTTATGAATGCACAAATTCCACGGAAAATTTTACTAAAAAGCAGGACAAATCAGTTTGCGTCGCTCCAATGCGAGGTGGAAAAACATCGAGGTTTGGTGTCCTTGTAGGTCTTCGCATGATTCCTGGTTAGCTAATATGCGAAGCCTGGTCTTAACTGAGGAGTTTGTGAGCTCGATGACGCATTACGTCAGACCTGCTTGTACCTTTCAGTTGCGAAAAGCAATTCAAATTAAATATTCATACCGGAGTTTTCCGAAACTCCGCCCTGGGCCATTAATTGGAAAAAAAGACAAATTGGGAATATAAGGCGTGAACCAAATAACCGCCCGGGCTGTTATACGGCAGTTGCATATTGCCTGTGTCTGAACGACTACACATGCACACAAAACCCACACATTTGAAGTTTTGTTCTAGTGGTTTCAAGTATAGTGGGCCTTTAATATCTATTGAAAAGGTGATCTGGACCGCGATAAAAAAGTTTGCCGACCACTGGTGTAAGGTGACAACAACTACAAATAGTATTCAAACTCAGTACGGTATAACGTTGGACGTGCCGTGTAAGGTGACAGGTACAAATACCGGTAGTATTCGACTCAGGTATGAGCTCCATATAAACGCCCACCTAAGATAAGCGCCCATGGGCGGACTAAAGACTGGGCGGCTTTCCGGAAAACCCCGGTAAAGATATGCCGCGTGTTTCCGCAACTGAACAATTAAAACTGTTCTTCACAGCGTCACTCATGGCATCGCTACTAACAACAACAAACTTTGCAACTCTCAGCACTGGGTGTCTGTTGACTCCACGATCCTCTGGTCATTCTGATCAGAAATTGCGAACTTGTGTGCTTCCCCCGGTGGATTGACTGTTGCGTTGCCCTGCGTGAAGCGCCTACTGTTCGTCTACCACCCAGGGGTCGTTTGTACAGTAACAGGCATAGAAACTGTATACAACACGGCTCTATAGCAGGCGGTGGCCTGCTTGTGCTGTGTTGGATCAATGGTTTTAGAGGCCAGAGGCAAAAACAATAAAGAATTTTCCGAATCTTGTGTCATGTATTTTATAAGATCTGCTGTTTTCCGTTCAATTCAGTTGCATGTGACATATGACCGGGGGTAGTGCAGATGAAGAAGAGACTAAATTTGAAAAGTTTTCAATTAACTTACGCAAAGTTATGTTTTGATGAAGATTTCAAGTGTCATGTTTCTTATTGATAAAAAAGCTCCAAGGTTGCGATACTCCATGAAAAACATCCGCAATTTCAATATTGCTGCAAAAGATTGTAAATAGTGATATTTGTCTTACAGTCAACTGCTTTTCTCAATTTTTTAACACAACAAATACTCTCCTCGCAGAAGCTGAATCTCGGCTTAAGATTCACAAAGCACCAAGTGAATTTTATCGAGCTATTTACTAGAAAAGAAAAACCTGATTTGAAACATAATACCTCTTATGTAATCATCTATTTCTTGCAACTCAATTTCATAAACTTTTGCCTGGCTAACTGAAAAATCTGATCGACATCTCAGAAAGCAGGAAGCATTCCCCACCGCAACATGCACAGCGTTATTACAAGCAGATATAAAGATCATGGAGGTATAGTTAAAACCTTCCAAACTGTAGCCTTTATATATCCAAAGACCATCTTCTTTGCGTTAGTCAGAGAAGAAGTGGAAAGAAAATTTTGTGCTTGCCAAGCAAATGATTTTTCCAAGGTCGTTGTGTGGTTAATGAAAGCCTGATATGTCGAAATAATCCACTGAATTCAAGCAGATGCTTTCGTTGTTCGTATCGCAGAGAAACACACTGAACACGTTTAAACCTCAAGATCAGTTTATCTCTTTTTCAGGAAATGATCTAAAACTGCGCCCTGCACATTTACGTAGGGGAAGGCCAGCGAGCAATGTTCCCTCTAATTTTTTGTAGTCTGTGTGCGCAGAAATTTTGGTGTGTGCGCACTGTTTTTGATACATCATAATGTGTCTGTGTGCAGTAAATTTATGCGTTGATACATCATAATGTGTCTGTGTGCAGTAAATTTATGCGTTGATACATCATAATGTGTCTGTGTGCAGTAACTTACTGCGTGTGCGCAGTCTCTGAAAGCTGCGTGCGCGCGCACACGCGCACAGCTTAGAGGGAAAACTGCCAGCGAGTATGTAATGCTTCTCCGTCTGTTGCAGGAACAGTATGAAAGCAAGTGTGGACCAAAAAAGTGTTGGAATTTTTTAAAACTCATCATGGATCTTTGAACACTCTATTAAATCAAAGTATTGAAAATTGGCTCTTTGACATTTTCAAAACGGTGCAAGTAATCCATGTGCCAAGCCGTCAAAGTACTGTTGCGCTCAAATTTAGAAGCAGAGCAATCCAAAAAAATTATTTCGTGCTGATCTAAATTGCGCTGCCTTGTTTAACGTGCATACGTTGGAGTCGCTAAAAGCTGCAACGTCTCAGTAACAATCATCGGCACTACCCCCTGTTGCAAGGCAACTCTGGTTGAGCAGTGAGCCCTTGATCGTGCATGTATGTCGTCAACGCAATGAAGTAGCCGGTGGGTGCACATAAGGCGTAAATTGTTCGTGAGCGCGACGCTTCACAGATTTCAAGGTAGTTCGTCCTTACTGCTATTTCAACACTTTGCAAACATGGGTTGATAAGGCGGTTGTCGCGGAGCTTGTTTCATCAGTCATAAACCTCGCAAGTTAAGTTTCATTTTTCAACTGATGCCAAAGTATCAAAAGCGCTGTCATACGCAGGGCGTAGCTTTGCAATTCCTTGTTTTGGATCGTAACTTACATTTGATCATCTGATAAGCTAATGTGGAATATGCCCAGATATTAGCGTTGAAAATTGCGATGAACCTTGGTACAGTTTCGATAACGACGACTACGTATTACAAAAGCAAAGCAAATATTAAATTCTTCCTTGAATTGCATTTTTGAAGCCGAGTTGCGCGATGCGATGGATCAAAACTGTGGTAATGCCAAACCTTTCCTTGTTAGCTTATGGCGCACTCTTGAAACGCGCGCCATGTAAGCAAGTGGCAATAACATAACCAGTATTTGCCATGGCCTTTCCACGCGGTTTATGAAGTAGCTGGAAATGACAAAAGTCCCGCTGAACTGGCCATCTCAATAAATGTCAGGCAAAGATTGTTGAGGACCTGGTTAAACGTTGCTCAAACAGTTTTGCATACAGAAAATATACCTTCGCGGATTTTTCATGTTACTAGTGTGAAGTAACAAAGCTTAACTTATACTTTTCCTTTCTGTTGAGGATAATATACTTTTTCTTTTTGCCTTTGGGTTTCACAAGTGTTAGTCCTACTTAACGTCACGCATTTGGGTCTTTGGTGAATGCCGAGTCGACGATAAACATCAGTTGCTCGTGCTGAGCATCAAAAGAGTGTTGAGGGTTGGTGCAGAATCGAGATTATTTGCGCGAAATCGTTTTATGACCGAAGATTGCGTCCGTTATGCAGCTGCTTCAATCTTAATTGTGGTAAGTTGAACAAGGCAGCGCACAAATTGAGGAGATCATTTGTTCCAGGATGCGGAAAACCGGTGCATGTACCAGTTTGCGGTCTGCGCGATCTTAAAAGTAAACATGGTTAAATTTTAATGCAATCCTATTGCATCGAAACGGCATTTGGCGATGGACTTTCTTGCACTTTTTCACCGGCGGAAGATTAGCTCGATTCTGTGACTGCAACGATCGTTCTGTGCCAAATAAAGCTGTTTGCAGTGATACTACGCTTGGTTTCGTGTTTTTTTCGCGGTTCTGCAACGTAGCTTAAATGGCTGCCTTCATAAAATAAGAGCTGTAGGTGCGAGAGCCGCAATTTGCTTTAAAATTTGACCGCCATCTTATGAAACGTCAATGAGCGATGCCAATAGAATCAATCTCGAGAACCTCACCGGGATGAATTGAGTGCTCGAATTACTGCGGTGCACAGAGATACGCCGCTGGTCGTTGGAATCTGCTTGTGGCTGATTCTGGGCAACAGCACGCACTGGCACAGAGAAGTGATAAATCTAAAAGAAAAAAACGGCAAAATGTTTACCTACGTTAGTTGAAAGATTTGCCTCGACAAAACAGCTGTTTTCAACATTTGCTGGTACTTTTTGACACAATGTGATAAACTCTCTGCTTTGTGATTGAAATAAAGGAATTCCGTCCCCAGTCGCCTCCAGTTTTTAAGTTTTTTTCACAGTTTTTCAAACACGCAAGAAAGGTTTGATTGGCAGTTGACGATGAAATAAACTCTGAAAAAGAAGCTATCTGTAGCGTTTGTGCAACACGATGATGACTTTCATGAAGCGTGTTACACTTTCATTTCCAAACAATTTTTACGCAAAAAGCAACATTTTTGCCGCGCGATAACACAAGGTGTCTTGCTTTGCAGAGGTAGACTTCATAAGACCATGTGAAGCTTGATTTAGTTGCTAAATATACCCACAGTTGCGTGGTTGCCTGACCTGCTCGGCGATGGATCTTTCATCGGAAAACAACGTATCGGATTGCAGTTTGAATGCTTCGAGAAACTTCGTTACCGCTGCAGCCATAGAAGAATCGGCCCAAACCAACACAGTGCTTATAGCCATTTTCACCGCCCTGCTATCGCTGGTCATCGTGGTCGGCAATGGCCTCATCATCGTTTCTGTAGCGCTGGTAAAGAAGTTGCGTCAGCCTGCCAACTACCTGATCGTGTCTCTGGCTCTGTCTGACTTTTTGGTGGGGTTTATTGTTCTGCCCTTGACGATCGTCTACGACGCGGCGGGCGAATGGCTGTTCGGGCCCATGGTGTGCGACATACACGTCAGCTTCGATGTCATTTGCTGCACGGCCAGCATCATGAACCTTTGCATGATCAGCATTGACAGGTAACACATTTTTGCCTGTTTTTAACCTGCTTGTAGATGGATCTAAGGGTTTCTCAAACTCGGTCCGTGGCCACTGGGGTCCATGAAGATTGCACAGAGGGTCCGTAAAGATTTGACAAAACATTTGAAAGGTCGAACGTATGCATTTTGCTATAAATAATTATCCCAGTGTCTCGTAATTAAAGCGATTTTGCAACCTTCTATAATCGTAAATCTTGGTTGTTGCGCCAGCTCAAAATGCATAGTCAAAAAGTTGTTTTCAGTGATTATCGCATTTCGCGTCTATGACATTCAGGCCCGTAACCAGCTTGGGACACCAGGTCGGGCGAAGAGTTTTCTGCGATGGGCCCAAATTTTTTAAACTATATCCAATAGTTTTAAATTATCTCCAACACATTTTTACTGGGGGGGAGAAAAAAATTAGATTGGCTTCGCCCCCCTTGCGCCACCCCTGGTTACGGGCCTGATGACATTCCGCTAAGATCATTCCCAAATTTTCCATGCTATTTATGCTTTTGTTACGTAACTTCTTTACGTAATGCAAAAACTTATCCAATCGGGTTTTAGCGAAATTTATGGAAAGTAGCGATAGATGTATCAGAGCCGTTTCGCTCGTGAAAATTTGGGGAGCGACGATTAGCGAATAGTAAATGAACAGTTCGTTGTGAGGCGAAAGCAAGAAATGTAATTATATAAACATTATTCAGTGTCAATTATTAAAAAATTATAAACTGTCGTTTATGTTTTGTTTTGCATGATCTTTCCGCGATGTTTGGGCGGAAAAATTGATGCGGTGTGATGTAACAATGGGATCTGAGAAAAAAAGATTGACATATGGGGGCCATTGGCCCAAAAAGTTTGGGAAACCCTGTTCTGTGGTGTAGAGCGCCTACTCATTGGCGTATAGGCCAGCTACTACTTGTCATGTGGAAGTGTAGAATAGTTGTTCCTTTCGCTACGTCACAGGTACTTGATGATCACTAAGCCGTTGACGTACCCGAAGCGTCGGACTGGAAAGTTGATGTTGGTCATGATCAGTACGGCCTGGGTACTGTCTGCCCTCATCATCATACCCGCGTTGTTCGGATTTACGAAAAATGTCAAGGACGGTGAGAAAAACGATGATGACACCTGTTTTTTTTCTGATAGTCGCAACGTTTGCAAAATATACGAAAATGTTAAAGACACACCTCAAACATACGGAAGTTTGTTTGCGCTTGACCCGACGTTTACTATTTTGTGAAAATCAATCCTCGACAAGACAGTCGGCACTGAAATGTTTTATTTATGCAATGTTGGAAGCAACGACTGAATACCACCATTTCGCATCGACAAGCAACAACAGAGCAGAACTTTTCCTTTCGTGTTGAATGTTAATGTACGGAGGCAGGCTGCCGCAGGATCTGTCTCACCTTGATGATTATAAAGAAGGCACTGGAGCGTTGGCCCCTCTGTTTGACCCCACGCTTAGTGCCCTTGTTTAATTAGCAGCGTTGCCAAATTTAGCATGTGCGTGTGCCATTACGTTTCGCTTGGTCCCGAATACTAGCCTCCTTGTATAGGGAACACCGGAAACGCCACTGTTAGTGTGTGGAGTGACGCGATCTTTGTGAATGACCCTCGAGCAGCCTGCTTAAACTGCAGTTGAGTGCTAGGCGCTGCACATACAAGTTGTAGACAGCTTTAACAGTAAATAATACATGCTCATAGTCGTAACAGGTGTTTTCACAAAGCTGTTTGTATGGAGCCGCACACCCTTTGCAACCTCTTTCACTTACCGCCTTGCTTAAAATCAGCACAGAGTTTCAACTGGTACAAACAACCAATTCGTTTAAAAATACAAAGATGTATACAAAATGTTTTTTCTAGTTATAAAGTGAACAGAGTATCAAGGTAAAGAAGTAAGTTTTCTTTGTTTGGTTGTAGGTCATCTTTCGACTGGCATTACATGAGAAAGACGTAGAAAATATTTTAGAATTATAGCAATTTTCTTTGAATGAGTTTTTGCGCATGGCTGCCATCATTTTTCAGAACCTGATTGGTTGATTATGGAGCGAGGTTTTCTTCTAAATAATACCGACTGCTTGCTCTGCAACAACGGCAGCACTGACCATCCTCAGACCCATCCGTCATACTCTGCGTGGGCGGCCTTGGACGGCAATCCTGAAACGTTTTGGGAACCTGACAAAAATACTCGGTATGTAGAGAAGTTAATGAATCGTAAACCTTTTATTGCCACATTTTATTTTTATTTGCTTTTATGTTTAAACATGAATACGTTTGAGTGAAAAGAGGCTTTTTATATTCTTCCACCAAACGCAACACCAGTTCGTGACCCTGAAGATTTGTGAAAGGCGTCAAACTCGATTCAAGGATAAATCCGCCGTGTAAACCCAATGAAACTCGAAAGGTTATGCTAAGATTTTGGAAAAGAAAAAAATTTTTTTGTTGTTTATGCCACTCGGGTTTTGACTGACTAAAGTGGTGAAGGAGGTCGGTGACACTTGCCACCCCAAGCTCACTCAACCGAGCGGAATACAATACAGCTACAGCAAAATTGTGAGATCTGATGGAAACTTTTAAGAAGCTGTCAATGTTTGCACATCGCTGCATGTAACCTGTTGCTTGTTAAAAATTTAGTAGAGGATATTTACAAAACTGTATTTTTTTGATGTTACGTCTAGATGACTTTGCCCATGCTACGCCTTTACGTCGTGTCAAAAATCTCAGCGTTTCTGTTGCTTTCCGTCTACTTATCCGTTGCGAACGAGAAGCGGGACCTCAGCACTTTGTACGCCCTAATGTGACTAAATGTTTTTTCAACACCCGTGGTTGTGAAATTTCCTTATGAAGAAATGCGCTATAGCATACCAACTGAATAACCTATTTTTTCAAAGCGTGCTATAACCAAATAAAACCTTCTTGGTAAGGAACGACATTTCTATTGCAGGTGTTGGCAATTTGTTCTAGATTTTTCCCCCCAGAAAATGCGTGTGACAAGGTTTTCAGCTCGAAACGTCGATTTGGAACACGATGTTCTTCAATACGAGATACTGGTAACTCAAATTTTCAGCATAAAAAAGCTTAGTACACACTGCAATATACAGTAATGCAACGAGTTTTAATCAGGCAAAAGTGATTAGTGCATCATCGACTTATTCCTACAAAATCTATTTGTGCCGGTTTGATAATGTACCAGACTAACAACGATCTATTCGCATTGTGTCGTTGTTTGCTAAAGCCTCCGTTTTCACATCAGCATCTATTTTTGCTCTAAAAGCCACCTGCTGCGTAGGCATTCGTTAGTTTAATTGCTGGTGATTTTCATACAATGGTTTGAACGGTTGCTGTTACAGGGAGGCACGGACTCTGGTAGCTGGACCAAGATTCAAACAATCCAGCTGGAGCTCAACAACACGGATGCGCAAGAAGTTCACCTTAGGGCAGCAGTCGAGGTGCAACTTTTGAGGTGAGCCAGTTGTCACGATTGCGCTATTTTTATCTTCACATTCTAAAATGTCATTTTCGAAAGAAACCGGTGTGCTGAGAAAAGCATGAGCTGAAACGCACGAATAAACACGTTAATGTCTGTTTGTTTTTTCGCAATATTCTTTTCTCAGCTGCCATCCTCTGCTGGTGATGTATGAGCCTTGTCAACTGTTTTTCCCCCATCTTCATTTGTGTCCGCTTCTTTTTTCATCGCCTTCCTACGTTTTGCTTGCACTCGTAGCGTTTTGTCACTTCTGGAAAGATAAAAACGCAGCTAATTGTCCATCCAACAATGAAGTTCTTGCAAAAAATTCAGAACAATTTTCAAAGCATTTGACTTGAGGTCGGTGCCCCCGATAGCAGCAGGAACTAAATACAACACAAACAACGGTTTTGTCAGGACTTGCGCTCTGAGATGGTATTTGCGGGGTTAAACAAAAACAATATCAATTTCAAGAATATAGCTTGTGGTGATTGGTTGCAAACCTGGCATATGAGGCATGCTAACGAAAAACATGGCCAACCTCATGCTGGGTTCTTCCAGACCAGTGAGTTTTCGTAAAGTTCAAAGGTGTGTTTAGATTGCTTGCCAGCCGCCTTTCAAAAACTCTTGTTTGCTCGCTAGGGGCGAAGCCTTCTTTGGGTTACATGTTACTTTTCAACATTGTCTTTTCTTGCCTTTGCAGAGTAAATGTTAGCGAAACGTACAATGGAAACCAACCGAGACTGGGAGAATTTCGTATCTACGGCGAGAAGATCCATGGTGAGTCAGCAAGTATTGATCCAGTCGTGTACTTTGTTGTTCAATGTGACTTGCTGGCTTTTCTTATTGTTAACCTTTTTCCGAGAACGTATATTTTACCACTTCTCAGCACTGAGCGGATTGGAGAGTATCCGAAATGTTTTGCACAGGGAGGCAAAAGTTTGATTTTGGTAAAGTTTAAAGTACTTCAGGTGGCTTAAACTTTGTTATTTATCAAATCAAAATTAGGTCTTTTTCACACAAAATGAATGCCATTCACATGGTAATTCAAGATTTGTATGCATCTTGCGAAACAGCGTGAACAGTCTTTGGCTCAGAAACCTCATGTAAAATTGAGGGCTATCTAGGGAGAGCAACAGAACAGACATCTTAAACTAGGTCCACGTGAAAGCAATGACGTCATAGAAGAACTGTTCAAATTCAACTCTTCAAATAAATGAACGAAGACAGCCAAATTTACTAGCACACCACTTGTAACGGTTGTAGCTGGTCTGACGTTAGCAGACGAATATTTCAAATCTTCTTATCAACGCTTTTGGGTTGGCTGAAATAAACTAGAAAATGTGCTATATGCACGCAATGGCGAGTCATGAGCCTTCGGTCACATTCCCACGAAGAGCACCGAGACCCATTTTGTGAGTATCGGTCTCAGATCTCGTCTCGGTCTATAAGAATATAGATTTCTGTCTCGAGTCTTTAGCTGCTCTGTCGACATTTGAATGTTAAAGCCACAACGATTTAACATGTTCGGAGTTGGCCTTAACACCTGGAAAAGAGAAACAAAAAGTGGGCGAAACGAATAAAATTTGACGAAAATGAAGCTCGAAACTGCCGATGGACATTTTTTGAAACGTTGCAAAATCTTGGCGAAGTCGAAAAATTTTCGTTTCTCAAGTCTGGGTATCGGTCGCGAGCAGTCAGGTGCCGGTCTCAGCTTTACTGGCCGATTTTGAGTCTCGAACGTTAGAAAACGTCTATGTCTCGGAGGTTACCGTTTCGAATACATTACTGCTGTGAAGACAGGATGGATCTCTTGCACTGGGTTCATTCACTAAAATCGCAAACGTTGTGAGACCTCGTGAGGAAAAGGATCTGAATTGCAAGTAGCTACGGTTTTTGCTTCACGCTGGCAATTGCACTGACATATTTCGTTTCATACATTTTTTCTGCAATGCATATAGTTTGCGTACTTGATACCACTTTGGTTTCACAATAAAGTCACAGTGATTCAGTCCTGAAGAATGAAGGTGACATTTTTCAGAAAAGTTTTTAAAATTTGTGTGGGCCTTAGGCTCCCGACATTATTTGCCTCACGTAAAAGAGTTGCCAAAGTCTTTTCTTTGTCAGTTGAATTTTGTTGATTCATGTCTCGCCTAAACCTGGTCGTCCGCAGGTAAAACATGCCTCATCAGCCAAGAAGTGTGGTTCGCGCTGTACTCGACTGTCGGCGCTTTTTATCTTCCCCTCTCTGTGATGCTTTGCATGTATTGGAAAATCTACGTCGAAGCGTCAAAGTTTCATGCTCGGAATCGCGCGCGGACCGCCGCTTATGGGGGATCACAGGTAAAAGACCTCGGTCTTTGCTGTAAATTGCAGTTGCGGTCGCGACTTGTTTTAAACCCTACCAGCATGAGACGACGACAGGTTATACGCTTGTCGTTCGGAATAACAGATTATCTCAAGATCTGAACTACCATTTGGTTTCAGTCATGCGAAAGGTTTCCTCATATTTTTAAAAGTTCGTTATTGCTCAGAGCAGCATTTACGAAAAGTGAGGTCACTGTTGAGTACTACAGGTGACCATAAGGATAAGCCGCCATTATACTGGATTCCGACACTATTCACCAAATTTTTCATCTCTCCCAAACATTGTTTCTTTTACTTTTGGTTCAAACTTTCCCGTCGGCCAAGTCTATTGTACCGAACTGTGTGGCTGATCTATGAGCCACAATTCGTATAGTTTGCGTTTATATTGACAAATAGCGAACTCATAATCTGAATATCGAATCTACAGTTTAAGTAGGCAGCTCTGCATGTTTGCTAGGAATGGACGCCGCAAAGCACACCGTGTCCTGCCGCGATGGGAAGATCACGCAATCGATACGTTGCCAATCGCAAGAAGCCGCCCAGAACGAACAACAACAATCATTCGAACCTGGATAGCTTCGGTAAAACTTGCGACACGTCGTCGGAAAGCTGCGACGCCAACTCGGAAGAAAAGTTTTCGTCGCTTGCCAACCGAGCTGAGCACAAAAGCCAGCTGACCATACTGATCGACGAAACTGACAGCAACTGCGAAGAGAACAGCGAAAACGTTTTCGACGACGACACCATCTCGTCGGAATGCGACTGTCTGAACGTCGATCACTTCGACGCGGAATCTAAGCCAGAAATGATTCCCAACGACAAGGGCAGAAGAAAGCTTTATTCAAGCAATCGCAATTTCAACCTGCGTTCGCGGGAGACTTGCTCTGCCAACGGCAATGTCGGCCACAACATCCGGCCCTACCAAATGTTTCGTCTTAGAACGTGTTCGACAATGAGCGCAGACGCCGCTGGTCGCTACGGAAACGGCGGTGTCGTTTCCCCGTTGGCCAGATCGAGCCCTTCCATGTCAATGGGCAGCGACAAAAATTCCAGCCGCGAATGTTGCGCGAAATCGTCAAAATCCAGCAGCTCCCCGGAGCTCCACACCAAGATTTCCAGATCTCAGGATTGCATTGGCCACGACGTTGAAAGCAGCCGAAACAACGTGCTCGTGCTGACGCGCTCGCAGCCTTCAAAAACGCTGTACACGAGACTCGCCGAAACCAATGGTCGAAAAACCCCGTGCCAGGAAAACGGCCACCCCCCTCGCGTTTCAATCTTTTCAGGCTCGGCTTACCGTCCTTTGCCGACATCTCGATTTCGACGATTCCTGTCGTCCGGTGACTCTAGTCAATGCGCAGCTCTTTGGCCAGCCAGCTTGCCATACAAATCTAATGTTTCCAAGAAACTGCACTTCACCTCTAGCTTCTCGGGAATTAGCAATGGACGAAGGTGCGTGAGTTTGTGAAATGCAAGTGCGAGCAAACTTTTAAAATTTGTAAAGTGACTCACACTCAAGCCAATAAAAAATTCCAAAATACTAAAAAACTTCAATCTTTTTCTCAATTATACGCTTTTAAAATTGTAGCAGACTTTTTCTTTCAATTGATTTTATATCTCAAAACGCAAGTCCTGTAGACGGGAGATAAAGCACTTTGTTCCATATCAAGACTCTTTTTATGACATAATGCTGTATCTTACAGCAATCGTTTAATTCAAGTATTGTAGCAGCACAGTTTTTCTTTTTTGTGATGTGATCAACATTAGTTTTAACATTGTCAAGTTTTTAAGTCTTGGGCAACAACCGCCATGCGTGAAACTACCTGCAATGTGGCCGAGTGACATTTGTCGAATCACGAATCGAGTCACAAGTTGTTCGAGTCTGAGTCGAGTAATCTGAATTTTTTTCGAGTAGAGTAATGATTTGGTCGAGACAGAATTGAGTCACAAAAGCTGTCTGGTTTGCAAGCTACAATCAATGTCGTGTCAAACAAGATTAGTGATGTTCACAATTTTGTTTTGGTTTTGCATTAGGCCCATCAACTGCTTGTTTCTACGAAGTTTTGGAGGTTTTGCAAAAATGACTCGAATCGAGTAAAAACGTTATAACTTGAGCCTTTCTGCAAAAAATGTGACTAGAGTAGTGTTATTAAATCATCGTTGCTAGGAGTGACCCGACTCAAGTCACTGAAAATCTTGACTCAACTGATAAACATAGCTGCAGTAAGACACCTAAGCCAAGGTTCGAAGAAAAGGTTTAAAGATATTTTGGCCATTTATGCTTTTAATTGGATAAATACGCTATGGAGAAGCTTACAATATTCCATGATGTAGGATCATATCTCGTTAATGCACAAACTCCATGTGGAATCAATTGCGTGACTTTTTCTGTGAACAAAAAGATCCGTGTTTTGCATAAGTTCAAGCAGTCGACGCTATATTGGGTATATGTGTCTGCATAATTTTATTGTATTTTTGTAATTCCTTGCAAAACAAAGCCTCAGACCGGCTAACCAAGTGATACAGTTGGCTGCGAATGCGCCATCACAGCAGGTAGGCTGGGTTCGATTCCCTGTCGGGTTTTACCGAAGACTTGAAAAACGGTGTTGGCGGCTTTTCCAGTCTCTTGCTCGGCGTTGATGGGTAGGTGCAAGGGAACTGTTAACGCGCGGTTCTGCCTTTCACACCAGTGCAACATTCACTGCGAAAGCAGCCACGTGGCCCACGGCGCAAGCAAGCGGAGATGGGCGCCGCAGACCACTTGTGACACTCCGAAAGGAGTACAAAAACTGAAACTGAATTGTTGTTTACAAAAGCGCACTTGAGAGGTGCAAGGTGAATAAATTACTTAAAACTTAAAAATACACTGTAAAGCAACGCGCCATCTCTTAGTGATTTTTAAATTGATAAAAATGTCCATTTTAAAAAGCTGCAACTACCAATATAAGAGTTTGACTGCTGAAAAACGAAATGCACTAATGCAAAAAACAATGCCTTCAGGTCAACGATCTTCAGCCAGCTTCGTCGACGCGTCTCTGTAACGACATCTCGCGAGCGAATGGGAAACGTGAAAGCGACACGAACGCTCGGGATCGTCGTGGGCGCCTTCACGTTTTGCTGGCTGCCGTTTTTCATTGTCACTTTTCTGCGACCGTTCATTTGCGAAAATCCCGAATCCCAAGACTGCATTCCGCTATGGCTGGTGAGTAACTGACGTGGCGTTCGTTTTTATGAATGTGATTAAAGGCGTCCATCTTTGGTTAAGAAAAATAGTGTGTCAAACATTCCGTGTGTGTTTTGCAAAACTTTAAAACGTGCTCAAATCTCTGCTGAAGTTTGTGTTTCAATCAATCAATGGGCAAAGTGCCTTGCATTTAAAAAACAGATGTGGCCAGTGCTGGTAATCCTTCATGAAACCCAACCTGGAAAACAATTACAAACTGCTGCGAACGTTGTGTTGGAAACGCCTTAGCTTGGTTGAAACTTCGCTGAAGTTGGCAATAATCTCGCAAAGTACAAGTACATAAAAGACGTTAGAACGCTTGAAATGATATTGATTATTATTTCGGGCTTTCAAGTCAAAACTTACAGTACATGAAATTAATCTCTATTTTGCGGTGAACGATGAACCCATGCATGTTGCGTTCAGAATAAAGTGGTTTAGGGAGATATTTCAAAACGTAGGAGCGTTTGCTGTTAGTATAATTTGTTTCTCCTTTAGTATACCTTGATCACGAGCGTCTTTGCAGCATGGTAATCGCTTTTTCAAATAGATCAAACTGTTTTCGCAACTCTGAATTATTTGGTTTCGTGGTACAGGGACAGAATACTTTACAAGCGAAACTGAATGCAAAGAAGTTTGTTTTTGTGACAATTTCATAGCAAATAAAGGCATATTTAAAACAATATGTATTTTTCAGGTACGTCTTGTTCTGTGGCTCGGATACCTGAACAGCGCCTTAAACCCTTTCGTTTACATCGGGTTTTCCCCGGATCTGCGAGAAGCTTTCCGCTTGTTGATTTGCTGCAAGTGCACGAACGTCGATCGGCGGCTGGCCCAGCTGGACATTCGACAAGCGTACAATCAGGAAAGAAGGGCTTCAATAGCGACGCGAAGCAGTGGGAAGACGGAGAGCATTTTGTGACTAAGACAAAACCAAAAACTCTTGTTGCGGTTGACTGCAATCTTCCAGTGAACACCCTTTAACGTGCTTTTTGTTGATAAATCAAACTTTGGGGAGAGATGATCGCTCCTACTTTTTTCGGCAAAAAAAATCAGCGACGGACACAAAGTTGTCGACATTGCACGGCGCAGCCTTTGTTTTATTGCCTGTTTACTTGAAATCGCTTGCACTGTGAACTCCTGCTACGTTGCGCTATCGGTTGTTATCAAGGTTCGAGTGTGAAAAAATAACTTATTTCGTTGCAATAAATCAACTATTTCTCGGGTGAAGTGCTTCTTGCATTCAGTTAAGCAGTAATGAAAGTGAAAAATGGCTTTGACTCCGGCATTTACAAAATATTGGTTCCAGTGTCAAGAGAAAGTTCTGCTTTGCGAAATCGCTTTGTGGTTGGCAAGTTATGGGAAAAAGGAATGCAACTTTTAACTTCGTTACGAATGGTTGGGCCAGGCTCGCCACCAGATGTGGGTGGGCTTAGCCACTTTTGCTAGGACTACCTAACCAACATCTAATAACTTTAAGGCTCTTGTGAATTTCGAATTTCCCTTGCAGCTTGGCTGTGAAACCCCAGCAACCGTTAAGCCCTGAACATAAAAGCAAAAATGGTTAAATAGTAGCCAACTGTAACCCCAAGCAAACGTAAAACTAACACAATATGAACATATGAGTAGGCTATGCTGTTTCTGTCACCAGGCATAGTCTACTGGGTGGAAACTTTGCTCTACTGGTGTGATAGCAAGGCAGTATTTATCACTGACGTTTCAACAGTGTATGCAAATTCTTTCTGAGAAGATGGCAAGAAACAAAATCAAAGCGCACACACACGCTGCATTTCTGAAAATCTTCAGAGTGGTACACGAAAAAAAGGATAAAAAATGCCTTAGAAATAGGCTACCAACATTTTTTCAGCAATTTCAGCATATTTGTGGTTAAATACCAATCATTTTCGAAATTTTCAATCAGATGGCCTGTCTCAAGATACATCTTGCAAGGAGATAATTAACCACCAAGCCAAGAAAAAATTAAGCTAATTTTTCTTAAAAATGATTAGAATACATAATTTCAACTTTATTATTTGAAAGTTTCTGCAAATGTCAAAATTGCTATGCAAGGTTTTGAAAATTTCCGGGGAGGGCATTTGCCCCCCTCTGGTTGCGCGCCTGACGGGAACCGTTCATTGCTGCAAAATTGCCCGTGGCGGTATTTTCATTTGTGCAGGATCACTGCAGTAGAAACAGTTGATTAAATGCTAAGTTCATTGGTCTAAAATACTCCGCGAGTGGTGTCGTTTATGTCGTGTTCGGTGGCGTTCAGCATATACAACATACAAGTCCCTTCGATAAGCACGCACAAAACAACTGACGGTCACTGTCACAACACATGCTAACGGTGCACTAGTTTCCCTGAGGGCGCATGCGAACGATAACATTTGAAGCACTGATTGCTATGCACGCACGATGATTAGTACAAAACGCCACAGTTTTCAGCTCTTGAAAACAGCCTGACGAATGTTGATATGAGATTTTCCAGGCTTGAGTATGATATATTTTAACAAACTTGCAAATGATGCAAAGGTTTTTGGGCGATAAAGCAAATAACTAAATCATTTCAAGCAAAACTGCGAACTTTGATGCAAAAAATAAAATCTAGTGATTTTTTTCAAATCTAGTGATTTTTTTTGCGAATCTAGTGATTTTTGCACAGAAGCCTGTGGCAGCACTGGTCTGGTCGTTGTATTGCGACTATGTTGTAAAGGCACGCATCACTGAGAACAAATAATTTCGCTGACTTTGCGTTATGTACGCCCCAATCGCCAGTGGTGGCGTCGGCGTGTGAGCTAGCTGCACGCAAAAACGCCAGCTAGTCACTGCAGTGACCTGTTTACTTTTCGAAGCATTCGCTGCAATTTGTTCCAATTCGATATCACTTTTATATGGCCATTCATGGTGATGTAGCTGTGATAATTACCACCGGAGTGATTGTTTGCTCGTACGTTGTGAAGGCAATTGCAAACTATGTGACGCGAAAGAGAGAAGAACCAGAATCGGATGAAAGTTTTTTACCGGAGGTGAAGGGTTCTTGCATTTTGTCTGAAAATTAGTTTCTTGATAATAAAAACAATAGTTCAATAGTTATTGTCTTAGTTTTTTTAAGTATTTGGTTGAGACACATTGCCCATAATACTGCATTTGATCAGTCAAGTGACAGTCGAAAGAACACAAAAAAGGCCCTTCCAAAATATTTAATGATAATCACAACACATCAAAGGGTTGTTGATTAGTACACTCAGTCAATACCAAGAGGAATAAATATTTAGTAAAGGTAGTGTCTGTTTTGCCTCATGAGGCAAAAACTGATCTGGGGCTATTTTGCCTTTAGTCGATCACGATTGGATGAAGTGGTCATGTGACAAATACGATATTATGCAAAGAGCCAACAGGTTAGGGATTAATTATTAAGAGTTAGGATTTAGTCTACAGTTCATGCAACGCAGACAGGAAGCTGCTACCAGCTTGCCAGCAATAAAACCATGACATTCACATTGACAACACTTGTGCATCATACTGAGCAATAACAGACATCATGGTCAACAACAACTAAGCAGGTCATGTGTTTTGAAATTGTCATGTGACCACTTCAAACAATCATGTTCAACTAAAGGCAAAATAGCTCCAGCAGTGCTTTTGCCTCGTGAGGTAAAATAGACACTGCCAATAAATAAGCACTGAAGCAAAGCAACAGCATTATTACAATAACAATTGCACATTGTCAAGCATAGGTATTTGAGTAGATATTGGGGAAAAATATATTTGCAATAAAAAGCATCAGACAAATATGAAATTGTGGACAAAAAGTAGGATGTTGATGCAACTCATGAAATAAGGCATACTGTATAGGTTGTTTTTAATCAAGGCATCAAATATCGTGAAAGTAATAGTTGCATTCTTGGATGTAATGCAAAATTTGATAGGCATTGTTATAGGCAATGTGGAGGTGTTTAATAACAGAATGTCAATGTGTACTTGCATCACAATTGACAAGCAAACATTGTCATGCAATACAGTGTTTTTAGCTGTTTTTTATTGTTAATCCTTTTGTAATGTGTTTCCACCCTTGTCTCTTCAACCTCATTTGGGTATACTGTGTGCCCTGCAAGACAATACTTGTGACTGGTACTCAGTGGTGTGTTTAAGGGGAGGCGAGCGAGGCACTTGCCTCGGGCCCCCCTTTTTGGGGCCCCCCCTTGAGGTGTTACGCGTGTAAATTTTCCTTATATTTGGTGAAAAAACTATTATCCACTCATATAATGTACTACAAAGCAGATTATAAGTAAGTGCTCTGCTTTCAAAGACCCCACTACAGAAACTAACCTGTAGGTAAT